>Ga0209355_1000694_pt1 | contig 19775 bp, 17 predicted proteins | sample LauGreSBDMM110SN_3_FD_187563 | JGI IMG/M metagenome (GOLD analysis project Ga0209355, IMG submission 187563) | Freshwater lake microbial communities from Lake Michigan, USA - Sp13.BD.MM110.SN (SPAdes) (version 2) | ecosystem: Environmental > Aquatic > Freshwater > Lake | place: Lake Michigan... | reverse complement strand
GGCGCCGCCAGCCTCACCAAGTTTTGTTACAAGAAGCTTCGCTGGACGTGCACGGCCATTGAGCTCAACCCGGGTGTCTTGCATGCATGCAGGGGCTGGTTCAAGTTGCCAGAAGATGGTCCTCGCATGCGAGTGGTCATTGCCGATGCAGCAGTAGAAATTCAAAGCGAAGAGTGGTTGGGAACTGTCGATCTATTGCATGTTGATTTGTATGACCATGAAGCAGCCGCGCCAGTTTTGGACGACGTTGCGTTTTACAAAAATTGCCGAGCCCTGTTAAGCGATGAGGGCACCATGACGGTCAATTTGTTTGGGCGCACATCGAGCTATGAAAAGAGCTTGGCCCAAATGGCCGAAGCCTTCGGTCAAGATGCCTTGTGGGCTTTTAAGCCTACCCGCGAGGGAAACACAGTGGTCATGGCCCAACGCATTGCAAGCCGTCCCAAAAGAGACCAATTGCTAGTCCAAGCAGAGGCCGTAGAGAACAGATTTGGACTGCCCGCCACGAAATGGTTAAAGGTTTTTAAACCTTTGGTGACGTAATTTAGGGTTCAAATGGCTGAAAACTTAGGGTAAACCCAAAAGTTTTTATTGTTTTTCACAACGGGTAGGTGAAACCCACATTCAAATGGGGTGTGTTTGGGCACAAAATCCGCCATCCCAAACTTTTTGGAGGAGTGTTCCTGTGAAAATCAAAAGTCAAAAAGACTTTTTCTCCGGACTTTTGTACACCTTGGTTGGTGCTGCATTTGCTTACGGGGCTACAAGCTACAACATCGGAACTGGTGCCCGCATGGGTCCCGGTTATTTCCCACTTTTGTTGGGCTCCATTTTGGCCGTCATTGGCGCCATCATCTTGTTCAAATCCTTGGTAGTTGAAACACCCACTGGCGATCAAGTTGGCTCATGGGCTTGGAAGCCTTTGTTTTTTGTCATTGCAGGCAACTTGCTGTTCGGTATTTTGTTGGGCGGCCTGCCAAGCATCAAATTTCCAGCCATGGGCCTCATCGTTGCCATTTACGGTACCACCCTGATCGTTAGCATGGCGGGTGACACATTCAAAATTAAAGAAGTCTTGATTTTGGCAACCATCTTGTCAGTCATGAGCTACCTTGCCTTCATCTTGCTGCTCAAATTACAGTTCCCTGTTTGGCCTACTTTCATTTCAGGTTAAGGAGTATTCCAAATGGATTTGATCAATAACTTGTCCTTGGGTTTTGGTGTTGCTTTCACCTTTCAAAACCTGATTTATGCCTTCATTGGTTGTTTGTTGGGTACGCTCATTGGTGTGTTGCCTGGCATTGGCCCTGTGGCCACCATTGCCATGCTGCTGCCCGCAACGTACGCATTGCCTCCCATTGCAGCCCTCATCATGTTGGCCGGTATTTACTATGGCGCCCAATACGGTGGCTCCACGACTGCTATTTTGGTTAACTTGCCGGGCGAGTCTTCCTCGGTTGTGACCGTCATTGACGGCTATCAAATGGCTAGAAAAGGACGGGCTGGGCCTGCCTTGGCGGCGGCTGGCATGGGTTCTTTCTTTGCCGGCTGTGTGGGCACCCTGATTCTGGCTGCGTTTGCTGCCCCGCTTACCGAGGTGGCCTTTAAATTCGGTCCTGCTGAGTATTTTTCACTCATGATCTTGGGCTTGATTGGCGCTGTTGTGTTAGCTTCTGGCTCACTTTTGAAAGCAGTTGGCATGATCGTGCTGGGTCTGTTGATGGGCTTGATAGGAACTGACGTGAATTCTGGTGTGGCGCGCTACAGCTTCGATATTCCAGAACTCACAGACGGCATTGGTTTCATTACCATTGCCATGGGTGTATTTGGTTATGGAGAAATCATTGCCAACCTCGCAAAGACTGAAGACAAACGAGAAGTGTTTACGGGCAAGGTGACAGGTCTGTTCCCCACCAAAGAAGACTTCCGCAACATGATCCCTGCGATCTTACGAGGTACTGCCCTGGGATCGATGCTGGGTATTTTGCCAGGTGGCGGTGCGCTCTTGTCTGCTTTTGCGGCCTACACCATCGAGAAGAAAACCAAGCTGCGTCCTGGTGAAGTGCCCTTCGGTCAAGGCAACATTCGCGGTGTTGCTGCGCCAGAATCGGCCAACAACGCAGGCTCACAAACCTCCTTCATTCCATTGCTCACATTGGGTATTCCACCCAATGCCGTGATGGCCTTGATGGTCGGTGCCATGACCATTCACAACATTCAGCCTGGCCCTCAAGTGATGACCAGCAACCCAGAGTTGTTTTGGGGTCTGATTGCCTCGATGTGGATTGGCAATGCCATGCTGATCATCTTGAACCTGCCGCTCATTGGCATCTGGATCAAATTGCTCACTGTGCCTTACCGATGGTTGTTCCCAGCCATTATTTTGTTCTGCGCCATTGGTGTCTACTCCACCAACAACAACACTTTCGACATCTGGATGGTGGGTGCGTTTGGTGTCATTGGTTATACCTTCATCAAACTGGGCATGGAGCCTGCGCCCTTGCTGCTGGGCTTCATCTTAGGCCCCATGATGGAAGAGAACCTACGCCGCGCACTGCTGCTGTCTCGCGGTGACTGGTCGGTGTTTGTGACACGTGGTTTGTCAGCCAGTCTGCTGGCCGCCGCCGCTGTGTTGCTCATCATCGTGCTTTTGCCTTCTGTGAAGTCCAAGCGCGAGGAAGCCTTCGTCGAAGACTGATTCAAAAGCATTGACTGGCTAAAACGGCGCCTTCGGGTGCCGTTTTTTTGTCTTGTCGCCCCTCTCATGGACCGATGTGACTTGAGGTCACAAATTTCCTGACACAATTAGTCTTTCAACCCAAAATACCTGACCCCAAAATTCACCCCGTAAGATTTATTTGGACATGACCATGAGCTTTGATTTCAGCACCCCTTACTCGTCTGCGCGCCTTCCCTTGTTTGCGCGAAACATTGTGTCCACCTCGCACCCGCTGGCTGCCCAAGCCGGTTTACGCATGATGCTCAAAGGTGGCAATGCAGTGGATGCAGCCATTGCGGCTGCCGCTGCCATGACCATCACAGAGCCCGTCAGCAACGGTTTAGGTTCTGATGCGTTTTGTATTTTGTGGGACGGCAAAAAACTGCACGGCCTGAATGCATCTGGACCTGCACCTCAGGCCTGGACCCCAGAGTATTTCCACAAAAAATACGGCCACGATGCTGTCAACCCACCCAAGCGCGGCTGGGACTCTGTCACGGTGCCAGGCGCAGTGGGCGCATGGGCTGCCATGAGTGAAAAATTTGGCAAACTGCCTTTTGCCGATCTGATGGAGCCTGCCATTGAAATTGCCGAGCGCGGTTATCTGATTCCTGTGGTGGTGCAACAAAAATGGGATGCGGCTACGCCATTGCTGCAGTCCTTGCCTGGCTTTACCGAAAGCTTTTTGCCATGGGGCCGTGCGCCGAATGTTGGTGAGTTGTTCCAATTCAAAGCGGCAGCCAGAGGCTTGCGTGCCATTGCCGAAACCAAGGGACGGGCTTTTTATGAAGGCGAAATTGCAGAAGCGCTGGTGCGCTTTTCTACGCAGCATGGTGGTGCCTTGTCCCTGCAAGATTTAGCGGCCTATCGACCTGAATGGGTTGAGCCCATTGCGCAAAACTACCGCGGCTACACCTTGCACGAAATTCCGCCAAATGGCCAAGGCATTGCGGCCCTCATCGCTTTGGGCATTTTGGAAAACTTCGACATTGCCAGCATGAAAGTTGACGGCATCGATTCTCAACATTTGCAAATTGAAGCCATGAAGTTGGCCTTTGCTGACGTGTACCGCTATGTGGCCGATCCACGCTACATGGAAGTCACACCGGCTCAAATGCTTGACCCTGCTTACTTGAAGAGCCGCGCCAAACTCATTGACATGAAGAAGGCGCAAGATTTCAAAGCGGGTAATCCTGTGAAGGGCGGCACCATTTACCTCACGGCCGCTGATGAAAACGGCATGATGGTGAGCTTCATTCAAAGCAATTACATGGGCTTTGGATCGGGTGTGGTTGAACCTACTTTTGGCGTCAGCTTGCAAAACAGAGGCTTTGGCTTCAGCACCGATTTGAAGGGTGCCAATGCGGCCAATCTGGTCGCGCCTGGAAAGAAACCTTTCCAAACCATCATTCCTGCCTTCTTAACTCAAAATGGCCAACCCGTTATGAGTTATGGCGTGATGGGGGGCAACATGCAGCCTCAAGGCCATATGCAGACCTTGGTGCGCATGCTTGATTACGGTCAAAACCCGCAAACAGCTTGTGATGCTCCGCGCTGGCGCTACAACGCGGGCATGTCCATCAATGCCGAATCCAACATGGATCGCAACACGGTTCAAGGTCTGAACGATTTGGGACACGAACTTGAATTGATCAATGACTCCTACCAAGACTTTGGTGCGGGTCAATTCATTTGGCGCATGGGTGATCCCAAAGTGCAGGGCTACATTGCGGCCTCCGATCCAAGGCGTGATGGCCAGGCGGTTGGCTTTTGAAACAAACCCCAGCTTCGAATTTCTCGTCGGGTTTGTTGTTGGCAGCCGCGGGCTCGATCGCATTCAGCGGCAAAGCGATCATTGTCAAGCTTGCGTACCTCCATGGTGTCGATGCCATCACCTTGGTGATGTTGCGCATGCTTTTCGCGCTGCCTTTTTTCATCGCCATGGCTTGGTGGGCAGGCCGCCACCAAGCACCGCTGACGCGCACTGATTGGTTGGGTGTTTTAGGGCTTGGTTTTCTAGGATACTACCTTTCGAGCTTTCTCGATTTCTTAGGCTTGCAGTACATCAGCGCTTCCTTTGAACGCCTAATTTTGTACCTCAATCCCACCTTGGTATTGGTTTTGGGTTGGGTGCTTTACAAGCGCAAAATTACGTACCGTCAAGGCATGGCCATGGCCGTCAGTTACAGCGGTGTGTTGTTGGTGTTTGGCCATGAAGTCTCCTTGGTGGGTGACAACATTGGATTAGGTGCCATTTTGGTTTTTGGCAGCGCCATCACCTATGCCATTTACCTCACGTACAGCGGAGAACTTGTGCAGCGCTTGGGTTCATTGCGCTTGGCTGGCTTGGCCACCACGGTGGCCTGTTTTTTTTGCATTCTTCAGTTTGCGCTGCTCAAGCCGGTGGCTGCATTGAATGTGGTGCCTGAAGTCATTTGGCTGTCCATGTTGAATGCAACAGTCTGTACTGTTTTGCCGGTGCTCTTGATCATGATGGCCATTGAACGCATTGGGCCTGGCTTAACTTCGCAAATCGGCATGATTGGCCCTTTGTCCACATTGACCATGGGCGCATTCTTTTTGAACGAAACTTTCAATCTTTGGATTTTGATGGGCACAGTTTTGGTTCTGGGCGGCGTGTTCTGGGTGACCAAAGCACCCAAAGTTGTTGAATGAATTTGACCTCAGTGGTCTAACTTTTTTGAAGGAGTCATCATGGATTTAGGAATTCAAGGCAAGTGGGCTTTGGTGGGCGGCGCCAGCAAGGGCTTAGGCTGGGGCTGCGCACGTGCACTGGCCTTAGAGGGTGTCAACGTTGTCATGGTGGCGCGTGGTGCTGATGTTTTAAACCAAGCCGTAGCAGATTTGCAAAAAGAAGCGCCTGGCGTGAAGTTGCTGCCCGTGGCGGCTGACATCACCACGGAAGCTGGCCGAGCCGCTTTATTTGCAGTGCCTGGTGGCCCTGGCAAAGACTTTGACATTGTGGTGACCAATGCGGGCGGACCGCCTCCCGGCGATTTTCGCAGTTGGGACCGCGAGGCTTGGATCAAAGCCTTAGACGCCAACATGCTGACGCCCATTGAGCTGATCAAGGCCACTGTGGATGGCATGGCGGCAAGGGGCTTTGGCCGCATTGTGAACATCACCTCCAGCTCCGTCAAATCGCCCATTGACATTCTGGGCTTGTCGAATGGTGCACGAAGTGGCTTGACGGGTTTTGTGGCCGGTGTTGCACGCACCAAAATTGCAGCGCAAGGCGTCACCATCAATAACATCTTGCCTGGTAAATTTGACACCGATCGAATTCGTGCCAATGTCGAAGTCACTGCGCAAAAAATGGGCAAGTCGGTGGCAGAAATTCGTGCACTGCAACAATCTCAGGTGCCGGCAGGCCGTTACGGCACACCGCAAGAATTTGGATCGCTGTGTGCGTACATTTGCAGCCAACAAGCGTCTTACATCACAGGCCAAAACTTCTTGACCGACGGTGGTGCCTACCCAGGTACTTATTGACGCTTCGCAAGCTGCATGCGCCTCGCACGCTGGCCTCAATTGGGAGTCAATTGGCGCGCCGTGAGGACACCAGAATGCCACTCACAATGAGGCCAAAAGCCGCAAGGTGATAGATCTGGGGCAGGTCGCCTAAGAACACAGAAGACATGATGGCGGCAAACAGCGGTGTGAGGTTGGCAAAGAAGCCTGCCACCGCTGGTCCAGCAGTTTGCACACCCAAACCCCAGCATCTGTAGGCTAACACCGCAGGGCCGATGGCTACAAAAGCAAGCGCTGCATAAAGGGGCAGGCCCCAAGTGATGTGTGCATCTGTTAAGGCCCATTCCGCCCCTGAAAACATGCCCGCCCACCCTAGGCCAAATATGACCTGTGCCATCAGGAATGCGGCCCAATTGTTTCGAATTTCGTCGGGTTCGTTGCGCTGTGTTAAGAGCCAGCTGTAAATGGCCCAGCAGGCAGTGGCCAGCAAAATATAAATGTCGCCCACCACGAAGCTGACCTGCAGCAGTTGCTCTGCATCACCGCGCGATAAAACCACCAACACCCCCGCAATGGAGAGCCCTGCGCCCAGCCACTGTGCACGCCGCACAGGCGTCTTAAAAAACAAGGCGCCGATGGCCAGCATGAACACGGGGGTGCTGGCCGCCACCAAGGTCACGTTGAGTGGGGTGGAGGTTTGCAATGCCAAATACTGCAGCGCGTTGTAGCAACCCACGCCTAACAAACTCAGCAGAGCAAACCTGCGCCAGTACGGCCAGAGCGGGCTGCTGGGTTTGAGCAAATGCCAAGCTAGGGGAAGAAGGATGAAAAAAGCAATCGCCCAACGCAAAAAATTGAGGGTGATGGGCGGTACCAAGTCGCTTACCAATCGGCCCACTACGGCGTTGCCGGCCCAAAGCAGTGGCGGAACGGTGAGCATGAGAGCAGTGCCAACAGAGAGTTTTTGTGTCATGCCCGTGACTTTAACGGCAACGCAAGGACTGTGTTGTCGCGCAGGGTCATTCGATTCGTGGCAAAGTAGCGGTCAAAGTGATTTTGGCTTCAACACAATTCACACCACAATTTTCATTATCAGGAGAATCGCATGAGCTTAGCTGTCCAAATCGACCAAAACGGTGGCCCAGAACAACTCAAATTGGTTGACGTTAAAGTCGGCCAACCCGGCCCTGGCGAAATTCGCATTCGCCACAAAGCCATTGGCTTGAACTTCATCGACGTTTACCAACGCAGCGGTTTGTACGCCTTGCCCATGCCTTTGAAGTTGGGCATGGAAGCTTCGGGCATTGTTGAGGCCGTGGGCGAAGGCGTCACGCACCTCAAGGTGGGCGACCGTGCAGCCTATGCCAGCCAACCCCCAGGCAGTTATTGCGAAGAGCGCGTCATGCCCGCCAAGTGCGTTTGTAAATTGCCAGACGATATTTCTTTTGAAACTGGCGCCGCCATGATGCTCAAGGGACTTACCGCACAGTACTTGCTTTTGAAAACACGTCCCGTTGAAGGCTTGCAAGCCGGCGATCATGTGTTGTTCCATGCTGCAGCGGGTGGTGTGGGCCTGATTGCTTGTCAATGGGGCAAGGCTTTGGGTTTTCGCATGATTGGCACAGCAGGCTCTGACGCCAAATGCCAATTGGCAATTGCCAATGGCGCTGAGCATTGCATCAATTACAGCTCTGAAGACTTCTTGGCGCGCGTGAAAGAAATCACGGGTGGAAAAGGTTTGAAAGTGGTTTACGACTCTGTAGGCAAAGACACTTGGGAAAAATCGCTCGATTGCTTGCGTCCTTTTGGGTTGATGGCGACTTTCGGCAATGCCTCTGGTGCAGTGCCGCCATTTGCACCGGGGGTTTTGGGTGTCAAAGGTTCTTTGTATGTCACGCGACAAACCTTGTTCAGTCACATCACCACGCGCGAAAGCACGCAAGCCATGGCCGACGATTTGTTTGCCGTGGTGCAAAGTGGCAAGGTGCAAATTCACATTGATCAAACCTTCCCTTTGGCACAAGTGCAAGAAGCACACCGTGCGCTGGAAGCCCGCAAAACAACGGGTTGCACCATCCTCACTTTGTAATTACCAGCTTTGCAAAATCAAAGGCACCCTCGGGTGCCTTTTTCAATGTAACTTAGCTCAGCGGATGTAGCAATGTCAACGAGCCCGTCGAACACGCAGCAGTTCGTCCAAGATCAGCAGGCATGCACCCATCGTGATGGCACTGTCGGCCACATTGAAAGCAGGGAAGTGCCAAGTACCGTAGTAGAAGTCTAGAAAATCTATGACGTGGCTGTAAAGCACACGGTCGACCACATTGCCAACGGCCCCACCCAACAGCAGAGACAAGGCCAAGCAAAACAACGTTTGACCGGCATGCATGCGCAACAAATAAACCATGACCAATGCAGCGACAGTCCCTAGTCCTGTAAAGAACCAACGCTGCCAACCGCCTGCATCGGCCAAGAAAGAAAACGCAGCACCTGCGTTGTGCACGCGGACCAAATTAAAGAAGGAAGTGATGGGCAAAGATTCGCCCAACTGGAAAGCACCCACGATGGCAATTTTGGTAAGCTGGTCCAGCAAAAAAATGACCAGCGCAACGCCCAACCAGAGCCAAACGCCCGCCCCTGATTTGAATGCGCTTTTACTTTTAGCCATATTGCTGGAGGTTTGCGCCTGCTGGCTTAAGCAAATAAACGCTTCTCACCCGAGCCATGCAGGTTGCTGTCACAACGTCCGCACAGTGTGGGATGTGCGGGGTTCACGCCCACATCGGGCGAGTAATGCCAGCAGCGGTCGCACTTGGTGTCTTGGCTGACAGAAACCTTGGCGACCAATTCGGAACCTTCTTCCAGGTTGAGTTGCGACGTGATGAATACAAACTTCAAGTCATTTCCCAAACTGGCCAACAAGGCATGGTCTTCAGGTCCAACTTGCAAGTTGACAGAAGCTTGCAATGAAGCGCCCACTTGGCCATCGGCGCGCAAGGCTTCAATGTCTTTGTTCACTTGATCGCGAATTTCGCGAATGCGTGACCACTTGGCCAGCAGCGCTTCATTGGGTGTACCCAAGTCGCTGAAGGTTTCCATGAAGATCGATTCAGAACTGCCAAAGCTTTGCCACGCTTCTTCGGCGGTAAAACTTAAGAACGGCGCCATCAAGCGCAGCATGGCATGTGTGATGCGGTACAGGACTGTTTGAGCAGATCGGCGCGCCAAGGATTTCGGAGCACTGGTGTAGAGGCGGTCTTTCAACACGTCTAAGTAGAATGCGCCCAAATCTTCCGAGCAATAGATTTGTAATTTGGACACCACCGGGTGGAATTCATAGGCCTTGAAGTGCACCAAAATATCGGCTTGCAATTGAGCTGCGCGGCTCAATGCAAAGCGATCAATTTCCAACAAATCGGCATCGGCTACGGCGTCTTTGGCAGGATCGAAGTCGCTGACGTTGGCCAACAAGAAGCGCATGGTGTTGCGAATTCGGCGATAGGCATCGACCACGCGCGCCAAAATTTTGTCGTCGATGTTGAGATCGCCGGAATAGTCGGTAGAGGCCACCCACAAGCGCACAATTTCTGCGCCCATCTTGTCGCTGATCTCTTGAGGCGCCATCACATTGCCCAAGCTCTTGCTCATCTTGCGGCCTTGACCGTCGGTGGCAAAACCGTGTGTGAGCAAACCGCGGTAAGGCGCACGATCGTAGAGCGCACAGCCCAACAACAGAGAGCTGTGGAACCATCCTCGGTGTTGGTCGTGGCCTTCTAAGTACAAGTCTGCTTCAGGGCCAACGTCGTGGAAGGGTGCGCGATCGTATGCCGCTTTGTGGCTGCCGCGAAGAACGTGTTGGAAGGTAGAGCCCGAGTCAAACCACACTTCTAAGATGTCGGTGCTCTTGGTGTAGCTAGGGGCATCGACCGAACCTAAAATTTCTTCTGCTGTGGCACGGCTCCAAGCTTCAATGCCGCCTTTTTCAACGATGTCGGCCGCTTGGTCCAAAATTTCCATGGTGCGGGGATGCAACTCGCCAGAGTCTTTGTGCAAGAAGAAGGGCACGGGAACGCCCCAACTGCGCTGACGCGAAATGCACCAGTCAGGCCGGTAGGCAATCATGTCGCGCAAACGGGTCTTGCCGTTTTCGGGATAGAAATTGGTTTGGTCGATGGCATCTAGTGCCAACTGACGCAAGGTTTTGGGTGCTTTGTCTTTGGTGAAAACGCCAGAGCCTTCGTCCATGCGCACAAACCACTGCGCTGCCGCTCGGTAAATGACAGGTGTTTTGTGGCGCCAGCAATGTGGGTAGCTGTGCGTGATGCCGTAGGTGGCCATTAGGCGATTGCTTTCGCCCAGCACTTCAATGATGCGGGGGCAAGCTTTCCAAATGTTCATGCCGCCAAACAAAGGCAAGTCTTCTGCATAGCTACCGTTGCCTTGAACAGGGTTCAAGATGTCGTCATAGGCCAGACCATTGGCCACGCAAGAATTAAAGTCATCGACACCATAAGCGGGTGAAGAGTGAACGATGCCCGTGCCATCTTGCGCACTGACGTACTCGGCCACATAGACTGGCGAGAAGCGTTTGTAGCCTTCGTGAACATCGTACAAGGGGTGTTTGAAATTCAAGCCGCCCAGTTTGTCGCCGGTGGTGGTGGCCACCACTTGGCCTTCTAACTTGTAGCGCTCCAAACATTTTTCGACCAAAGACTCGGCCAAGACCAAGAGGCCTTTGTCGGTGTTGACCAAGGCGTAAACCAATTCGGGGTTGACATTCAATGCTTGGTTGGCAGGCAAGGTCCAAGCGGTGGTCGTCCAAATGACCGCGAAGGCCGATTTGGACGAGTCGGGCAGGGCGCTAAGGCCAAACGCCTTGGCCAGTGCTGCGTTGTCGGCCGCTTCAAAGGCAACATCCAGGGTGTCGCTTTTTTTGTCGGCGTATTCAATTTCAAATTCGGCCAAGGATGAGCCACAGTCGAAACACCAGTAAACAGGCTTCAAGCCGCGGTACACAAAGCCACGTTCAATGACGCGTTTGAAAGCGCGAATTTCGCCGGCTTCGTTGGCAAAATCCATGGTGCGATAAGGACGCTCCCAATCTCCCAACACGCCCAAGCGTTTGAAGTCTTCGCGCTGCTGATCAATTTGCTCGGAGGCAAAGGCGCGGCTCTTGGCCTGCATGTCGTCGCGACTCAGTTTGCGGCCATGCAATTTTTCAATGGCGTTTTCAATGGGCAAGCCGTGGCAGTCCCAGCCGGGAATGTATTGCGCGTCAAAGCCCGCCAATTGCTTGGACTTGACGATCATGTCTTTGAGCACTTTGTTCAGGGCGTGACCAATGTGCAATTTGCCATTGGCATACGGCGGTCCATCGTGCAAAACAAACAAGGGGGCGCCTTGGCGGGCAAGACGCAGTTTTTTGTACAGGCCTTGATCGCTCCAAGCTTTGGCCCAAGCAGGCTCACGTTTAGGCAAATCGCCGCGCATTGCAAACGCGGTGTCGGGCATGTTCAGAGTGGCACGGTAATTTGTTTTTTGTTCGGACATTGTTCAAAGCGTCATGGTGTGGGGACTTGCAAAGTCGCATTTCTAGCGGCGAAAAATGCACGCGCATCGTCACAGTCCTTGGCAATGCCCAAAGTAAGGGCTTCCAAGCTGTCGTACTTGAGTTCGTCGTGTAATTTGTGCAGCAAGTCAACTCGGATGATTTTACTGTAGCCACCTTCAACCCCAAGCTGGCTTGGCCAGTCTAAGCAATGGGTCTCTAAAAGTACGCGGCCACCATTGACATCGTTGGGGTCTAAAGAGGGGCGAATGCCCAAATTGGCGACCCCTGGCAAGGCTTGTGGGCCTAAGCCATGAACTTCCACATTGAAAATACCGCTGGCTGCGGGTTGCCGGTGGCTAAATCGCAAATTGAGGGTCCTGAAGCCGTCCTGAGCGCCTTCATGAGAGGCGCCTAGGCCGCGCCCTAGCTTCCTGCCATGCACCACATGGCCGCTGATGCTGTAGGGCCGTCCCAAAAGACGGGTGACGCCGTGCATATCGCCTTTGGCTAGGGCTTCTCTGACGGCAGAGCTTGAAACTCTGAGGCCATGCACTTCGTAGCTGTTCATCCGGGCCACATCAAAACCCAGGCGCTGACCCGCGGCATCCAGCATGCTGTAGTCGCCGGCCCGCTTGGCGCCAAAGCGAAAATCATCACCCACCAGCAAATATTTAACACCCAGACCCTTGACCAAAACAGACTGAATGAAGTCCTCTGGTGTTTGACTTGCCAAGCGTGCGTCAAAGGGCAGTACCACCACTTGGTCAATGCCGCAGCGATCGAGTTCTAGCAGTTTGTCGCGCAGGTTTGCAATTCGTGCAGGTGCTAATTCGGGTTTGTTGTGCAGCTTGGCAAAAAAATCTCTGGGGTGAGGCTCGAAGGTCATCACACAACTGGGTACCCCGCGGTGCGCAGCTTCGTTTTTCAAGAGCGCGAGCATGGCTTGGTGGCCGCGGTGGACACCGTCAAAGTTACCGATCGTCAAGGCGCATTGATGGGCCCTGTCTGGGTGGTTGAATCCGCGAAATACCTTCATGCTGCTTGCGTCATAAAAATGAATTGATTACAGGGTATATTGTGACTGACCAGAAAGACTGGCCTGTTCTCGTTTCATGTCATGGTTTTACCGTTGAATGGAGTCGCTTGTGAAGGTCTTGAAATTGTCTGCCCAAGGGCTTCCGCAGTCTTGGATTACTTTGGAACAAGCTGTGGTCTATTACGCAGCCGAAGATGTCCGCTGGGAAGCGGGTCAAGAAATTGCTGTTTTTCACGGTGGCCACAATGCCATCACGGGCGAGCAGTCCATCATCAAGGTCAACAGCATCATTGGCACCCGCGGCGTTCATGGCATCAACCCTTTCGAACTTCGCCCCGGCCTGACCAATGGCAAATTGTTCATTCGAGATCGCAATGTGTGTGCTTATTGCGGCCAGCGGTTTCATGAAACAGAGCTCACCCGCGAGCACATCGTGCCCTTTGCACAAAATGGCATCGACAATTGGATGAATGTGGTCACGGCGTGTCGCTCATGCAACCATCGCAAAAGCAGCAGGACACCTGAGCAAGCAGGCATGCCATTGCTCTACGCCCCTTACGTGCCCAGCCTGTGGGAAGATTTCATTTTGCGAAACCGCAGAATCTTGACCGATCAAATGGCTTTTTTGATGGCACATGTGCCTCAAAATTCCAGATTGATCGATTAGATCTTTAGCTTCCCTTAAGCGAAAACGCCAGCTGTTTCTTGCATACTGGCAGACACTTCCCCCAAGTGGTGCAGGGTGTCGCCGAAAGTCATTTCAAGCTGCGTCAATTTCTTGAAGTAGTGGCTCACAATGTACTCGTCAGTCACGCCAATACCACCATGCAATTGCACAGATTGTTGTCCCACATAGCGCATGGAATTGCCCAATTGGTATTTGGCACGGGCCATGGCTTGGTGGCGCTCAGATGCAGGTGTATTCAGCTTCAAGCTGGCGTAATAGCTCATTGAGCGGCCCAACTCCAATTGCATTTTCATATCGGCCACGCGGTGACGCAGGGCCTGGAAGGTGGCAATGGTGGTGTTGAACTGCTTGCGGGTGTTCATGTAGTCCACGGTGATGGCCATGGTTTTGTCCATCACGCCGACGCCTTCAGCGCAGGCACACGCAATGCCAATGTCCACGGCGTGGCTCAATGCGGTTTGGCCATCGAGGGTTAGCAAACTTGCGGGGCTTTGATTGAGTTGGAGTTCGGCAGCGCGGCCACCGTCTTGGGTACCGTAGCCCGACGTGGTGCAGCCCTTGGCTTCTTTGGCCACCAAGAACAAAGCCAGCTTGCCGGATGCCATGGCTGGCACTAAAAAGGCATCTGCATGGTCACCCACGGCCACCATGCTTTTGGTGCCGGTAATGAGCCATTGACCATCTTGTTGCTGTGCTTGCGCATCGCATTTGTGGGTGTTGTAACGTGATTTGCGTTCTTGGTGAGCCAACACCACAATGGCTTCGCCGCCTGCAATTTTGGGCAGCCATGCGGCCTTCAAAGCATCGGGTGCATAGCCTTCTAAAACGGCGCCAGCAATGAAAGCATGCTGTATGGGTTCGAGCACAATGCCGCGGCCCAATTCTTCCATCACCACCATGCCTTCAACGGGCCCCATGCCCATACCGCCTTGATCTTCGCTGACATACAGGCCGCACAGGCCCAGCTCTGCCAGCTCGGTATAGGCGGCGCGGTCAAAGCCGCCCGCATGCGTAATTTCGCGGCGGCGGTCAAAGGTGTAGCCCTTGTCGACCCATTTGCGAACAGCGTCGCGCAATTGTTCTTGATCGTCTGAAAAATCGAAATCCATGATGTGTCCTTTAGGGGTTAAGTCATTAACCCAAAACTACCTGAGCCACGATGTTGCGCTGCACTTCATTGCTGCCGCCGTAGATCGTGGTTTTGCGCATGTTGAAATAGTTGGCTGCAAGCGGTGCGTTGGAAACTTCGTGTCCGGGAAAGTCGCCTTGCCAACCTGCATCCATGGCTTCGAAGATGAAGGGCAGGCTGAAGGGGCCGGCAGCCAGCATCATGAGTTCGGTGTAACGCTGTTGAATTTCGCTGCCCTTGATTTTCAAAAGGCCTGCAATGTCGAGTGAGTTTTTGCCAGACTTTTCTGCCGACAAAACACGCAAGACCAACATCTCCAAAGCAACGATGTCCACTTCCAGCTTAGAAATTTCATCGCGAAAACGCATGTCTTCGTAAACACCTTCGGTTTTGGCAATGCGCTTGAGACGCTCGAGTTCGCGTTTGGCACGGTTCACGTCGGCAATGTTGGTGCGCTCGTGTGCCAACAAATGCTTGGCGTAATTCCAACCTTTGTTTTCTTCACCCACCAGGTTTTCTGCGGGCACTTCCACATTGTCAAACCACACTTCATTGACTTCGCATTCGCCATCAAGCAACTTGATGGGACGTACCGTAATGCCGGGCGTCTTCATGTCGATCAGCAAAAAGGAGATGCCTGTTTGTGGTTTGCCTTCGTTGCTGGTGCGCACCAAGCAGAAAATCCATTCGCCGTATTGGCCCAAGGTGGTCCAGGTTTTTTGGCCATTGACAATGTACTTGTTGCCCACGCGTTCAGCACGGGTTTTGAGAGACGCCAAGTCAGAGCCTGAACCCGGCTCGCTGTAGCCTTGGCTCCACCACACGTCACCGCTGGCGATACCCGGTAAGAAACGCTTTTGTTGTTCAGCATTGCCAAAAGCCATGATCACAGGCGCCACCATGACGGGGCCGAAAGGCACCACGCGCGGGGCACCGGCCAATGCGCATTCTTCTTCGAACAAATGCTTTTGCACAGCTGTCCACCCAGGTCCGCCAAACTCTTCAGGCCAGCCCCAACCGAGCCAACCTTTCTTGCCCAAAATTTTGGCCCAACGCTGTAGGTCGTCACGCGAGAGACGCATGGCGCTGTGAACTTTTTGCGAAATTTCGGAAGGTAAGTTTGCTTTTACCCAAGCGCGAATTTCTTCGCGAAATGCGAGTTCTTCGGGAGTGAATGCCAAATCCATGAGGTGTGTCTCCGGTCAATGCCAGTAAAAAAGAGGGAAAGAGCGTTTTTAGCACGACCGTGCGCAAATCCGGTGTCTTGGCTGCGACAAAATGCAATTTAGATACCCGCTGCAGGGATAATACGGAGTCTTGCTTGACGGTTCATTTGTGAAAAACATTGTTATTTTGATTTCTGGCGCTGGGTCCAACATGGCAGCCATTGTGAAAACCGCGCATGAAGAGGCTTGGTCCAAGAAATGGGGCGTGAAGGTGGCCGCTGTGATCAGCAACAAGCCTGAAGCGTCAGGCCTCACTTGGTTGCAAGATCGCTCTGAATTTGCCAACATCAAAACTCAAACGCTAGACCACACGTTGTTTGACTCTAGGGAGGCTTTTGACCAATCCCTGATGGCGAAAATTGATGCGCATGATCCCGCTTTGGTCGTGCTGGCGGGTTTCATGCGAATTTTGACGCCTGCTTTCGTGGCGCACTATCAAGGCCGCCTGCTCAACATTCACCCCTCACTGTTACCCGCATTTGCCGGATTGAACACGCACCAGCGCGCCATTGATGCGGGTTCCAAGTTTGCTGGCGCCACAGTGCACCAAGTTTCAGTCGAGGTGGATCAAGGGCAAATTTTGGCCCAAGCCGTGGTGCCTGTTCTTGAGGGCGACACGGCCGAAACGCTGGCCGCCAGAGTGCTCACGCAAGAGCACCTTATTTTTCCTGCCGCTGTGGCAGCTTTTTTCAAGTCTTAGGCAGTTCCTCGCCCAACCAAGTAAAACGGGGTTGAATCACGCCCTTGATGTCCACCGTTTCATTGAACATGGCAGCGGGCCGGACCCACAGGCCTTGCTCGCCGTAAAGCGCTTTGTACAAAGTCATAGGCTCAAGAGACTCACTGTGCCTTGCGGTGCCTAACACTTGGTACAGCAAATTTTTGTAGTGACGGTAGTAGCCAGGTCGGGTGATGATCAGTGGCGGTAAGGTTTCTTCTTGCATGAAATCGCTCTTGCGTGTTGTGCGGTGGGACAATAGAGCTTATGCATCCAAAAGCCCTGTTAGACGCCTGCGCCGAATTGGTCAGGCTGACCCTCCAATTTAACCATCCCGCTGATTCGGTGGTTTCACGTTTTTTCCGTGACAACCGCAATTTGGGTCCGCGAGAGCGGGCCACCCTGTCTGAAACGGTTTTTCAAGTTTTGCGACAAAAACTCTTGTTTGAGCACATGGCCCGGTCTGGCAGCGGTGCCAAAGAAAAACGCTTGGCCATTTTGGGTTTTGCGGGCCCCAGAGATTTCGTCAAAAGTGCCTTGAACGACACCGAAAAAAAATGGCTCGACATGTGCGACAGCATTCAGCCCTCAGACTTGATGTCGCAGCACATTCACAATTTGCCCGATTGGTTGGCGCAGCCCCTCAAAGAGCAACTGGGCGATGAGTTTGGTGCCTTGGCCAAGAGCTTGCAGCAATCGGGTAGCTTGGATTTGCGTGTCAACGACTTGAACGAAAAACGCGCTGAAGTGCAGAAAGAATTAACCGCGGCAGGCATTGTTTGCGAGCTCACTCCTTATTCGCCTTGGGGTCTGCGTTTGCAAGGCAAACCGTCTTTGGCCAAGGTCAAAGCCTTTGAGCGCGGTGCGGTTGAAGTGCAAGACGAAGGATCGCAGTTGCTGGCGCTGCTGCTGGATGCGCACCGCGGTGAAATGGTGGTGGATTTTTGTGCAGGAGCGGGCGGCAAAACTTTGGCCATTGGCGCCGCCATGCGCAACACAGGGCGCTTGTATGCCATGGACACCTCAGCTCACCGTTTAGATGCTTTGAAGCCCCGTTTGGCGCGCAGCCAGTTGTCCAACGTGCATCCTGCGGCTATTGCGCATGAGCGCGATGACCGTGTGAAGCGCTTGGCCGGCAAGATTGATCGGGTTTTGGTGGATGCGCCTTGCTCTGGGCTGGGCACCCTTAGGCGCAATCCAGATTTGAAATGGCGCCAAAAGCCTGAAGGCATTGCCGAAGTCACGGCAACTCAAACTGCTATTTTGGAAAGTGCAGCGCGTTTGTTGAAGCCGGGTGGCCGTTTGGTCTATGCCACCTGCAGCATGCTGCCGCAAGAGAACGAAGAGATCGCTGAAGCGTTTTCTAAGGCGCATCCCGATTTTGCAGTTTTGCCTGTGGCCGAAGAACTGACACGCTTGAAAGTGGCCAATGCCGACAAGCTGTGCAATGGCCAATTTTTACGCCTGTGGCCCCATAGGCATGGCACAGACGGTTTCTTTGCCGCTATTTGGATTCGAAAGTGAATCCTAAAGCGCTAACTTTGGTGCTTGCTTGTTGAAATCACTGTCAATTTGAATTCGAAAATCTTAAAATATTAGGATAGCCTTTACGGGCACCTCTACACAGAAAGCGATTGCATGTTGTTACTCGACTCGGCTGTATTTGACGCGGTCATTGACTGGATGGCCAACGGAATCATGGGATTTTCGGGTTGGCAAATTTTCTTTGTCATTCTGGGTCTTACCCACATCACGATTGCCAGCGTGACCATCTTCTTGCACCGCCATCAGGCTCACCGTGCCTTAGATTTGCACCCCATCGCATCGCATTTCTTCCGTTTTTGGTTGTGGATGACCACCGGTCAGGTGACCAAAGAGTGGGCCGCCATTCACCGTAAGCACCACGCCAAGTGCGAGCAAGCTGAAGACCCGCACAGCCCGCATGTGCACGGCATTCGCACGGTGTTGTTCACCGGTGCCGAGTTGTACCGCAAAGAATCTAAAAACAAAGAAACCCTCAGCCGCTATGGCCATGGCACCCCCGACGACTGGATAGAGCGCAATCTGTATTCGCGCTTTTCCTGGCAAGGTGTGGCACTGATGTTGATCATCGATGTGGCCTTGTTTGGCGCATTGGGCCTTACTGTGTGGGCCGTTCAAATGGCTTGGATTCCAATCACTGCGGCAGGCATCATCAATGGTGCTGCCCACTATTGGGGCTACCGCAACTTCGAGGCACACGACGCCAGCACCAACATCTCGCCTTGGGGCATCTTGATTGGTGGTGAAGAGCTGCACAACAACCATCACACCTACCCAACGTCTGCCAAGTTGTCGGTCAAGCCCTATGAAATTGATCTGGGCTGGGCGTACATCTGCATCTTGCAAGCTGTAGGTTTGGCCACTGTGAAAAAGACCCCGCCTGTCTTGGCCTTTGGCGAATTACGCCCTGTGGCTGATGAGAAAACTTTGGAAGCTTTGATCACCAACCGATATGCAGTCATGGCCGGTTACGCCCGTCAAATGCGCACTGTCTTCCGCCAAGAAGTGGCCAATGCCAAACTTGACGCCAGTGTTTTAAAAGTAGCCAAGCGTTGGATTCACCGCGATGGCGACAAAATACCGGCCGAAGCACGCGCCCCTTTGAGCGCCACCCTTGCAGCCTATCCCGTGCTAGACAAAATGTTGGCTATGCGCGAAGAGCTGCGCCAAATTTGGCTCAACACCTCCCACAACCGCGAACAGTTGGCGCTTGATTTACAAGCTTGGTGTAAACGCGCAGAAGAAAGCGGCATTGCTGCACTTCGCGACTTCTCCACCCAACTTCGCGCTGCTCGCGCTTGATCGATTGGGGCGGCCAATTTAAATGGGGCAAACAATTGGGGTCAGAGCAACATTAATTTCCAATCTGTTTGGGGCAGAGGCTAATGGGGGCTGACGATTTGTGGTACTCCACCATGAGGAAGCCCCCATTAGCCTCTGCCCCAAACAGATTGACCAAATTAAAGTCGATCTGACCCCAATTGTTTGCCCCATTTAAATTTCTCCAGAAACAAAAAAGCCCGCTGATGCGGGCTTTTTCTATGGCGTCAAGCTGAATTACTTCAGTTTGATTTCCTTGTACTCAACGTGCTTGCGAGCTTTTGGGTCGAACTTCATGATCGACATTTTCTCGGGCATTGTTTTCTTGTTCTTGCTGGTCGTGTAAAAGTGACC
>Ga0209355_1000688_pt1 | contig 19811 bp, 13 predicted proteins | sample LauGreSBDMM110SN_3_FD_187563 | JGI IMG/M metagenome (GOLD analysis project Ga0209355, IMG submission 187563) | Freshwater lake microbial communities from Lake Michigan, USA - Sp13.BD.MM110.SN (SPAdes) (version 2) | ecosystem: Environmental > Aquatic > Freshwater > Lake | place: Lake Michigan... | reverse complement strand
TTTGTATTTGATCTAGGGGTGGTTACGGCCGACTTAGTTTTTATCACGATTGCTTATTTTAGTAGTTATCGACTCATTCAAAGCATTAAAAATGATCCGGCTATTTATCTTTTTGGGGGAATATTAATGCTCACTTATGGTGTTATTTCTTTTTTAAAAACCAATAAAGCCAAAAAAGAACTCATTGAAAATGACGACGACGAAGAATTGGTAAAAAACAATTACCTAGGGATGTATATCAAAGGTTTTTTATTGAATTTTATCAACGTAGGAGTTTTGCTTTTTTGGTTTCTAATCCTAATCACGGTAGGCCCTAAATTGCAATTAGAAACCCCAAGAATGATGGTGTTTTTTGGTTCGGTTATTGGTACGTATCTGGTATTTGATTCAGGTAAAATTATTTTAGCCAAACAACTCAAAAACAAAATGACGCCGGTCAATATTTTAAAAATTAAAAAAGGAATCAGTATTTTGATTATTGTTTTTGGCCTAATATTAATGCTTCAAGGTTGGTTTCCTACCGAGAATAAACTAACTAAGAAAGTATTAGAAAAAATAGACTAATTGTTGTTCATTAGATCACACAAAAAAACCTTCAACATACATTGAAGGTTTTTTTTGGAGGCATCGTCCGGATTCGAACCGGAGTAGGAGCTTTTGCAGAGCCCAGCCTAGCCACTCGGCCACGACGCCTTATAATTGGATGGCAAACTTAGGAAAAAAATCAATAATTCCTAACAATCCCAACACATTAATTTCGGTATTCCTCCATTTCGATGGTGACCATTTCTACATCACCATCAATTGGCGGGTTGATTTTGGACACCCGAATCAAAATACGCGCCACCGCAGGTGATTCTCTAAAAACGCGCACGATAATTCGGTGAGCCACGTGTTCTAATAATTTGGAACGTATTGCCATTTCGTCGGTTACCACACGATTTAAAATCACATAATCAACAGTATCGGTTAGGTCGTCGGTGAGCGCAGATTGTCGCAAATCGGTTTTAACTTCTAGATCTACCCGATAGTCCGCACCGATAGCGGCTTCTTCGGCCAGACAGCCATGATACGAATAGGTGCGAATGTTGGTCAGTTTTATGATTCCCATGGTTTGATCAAATTGGATTAGGTAAGCCAACTCTCGGCTATTTTTTTACCTTTGCTAAAATTAATCAAAAGTATGTCAACCGAAGAAAAATCGCTCAACTTTGTTGAGCAAATTATCGAAGAAGATCTAAAAAACGGCTTGTCGTCAACAAAGCTCCGTTTTCGTTTTCCGCCAGAACCAAATGGGTATTTACACATTGGTCACGCGAGTTCGATAGGATTAAATTTTGGCCTTGGCCTTGATTATAATGCGCCGGTTAATTTGCGATTTGACGACACCAATCCCGCGAAAGAAGAACAAGAGTATGTAGATGCCATCAAACGAGATGTGTTGTGGTTGGGTTACCAATGGGCCGAAGAGCGTTACGCCTCTGATTATTTTCAACAATTATATGATTGGGCGGTTGCGTTTATCAAAAACGGAAAGGCTTATGTTGACAGCCAATCGTCAGAAGAAATGGCGATTCAAAAAGGAACACCTTCTACATCTGGCGTTGATAGCCCCTATAGAAACCGTTCGGTAGAAGAAAATTTAGATTTATTTACCCGCATGAAAAACGGGGAATTTTCCGAAGGATCTCATATTTTGCGCGCCAAAATCGACATGAAATCGACCAATATGTTGATGCGCGATCCCATTATTTACCGAATCCTACACAAACACCATCACCGCACCGGAGATGCGTGGTGCATTTACCCGATGTACGATTGGGCACACGGCGAAAGCGATTATTTGGAACAAATATCCCACTCGTTTTGTACCCTCGAATTTTTGCCCCACCGCGAATTGTATGATTGGTTTTTAGACCAAATTTATGATTCATCCAAAGTGCGGCCCAAACAACGTGAATTTGCCCGAAGAAATTTAAGTCATACTGTGGTGAGTAAACGCAAATTGTTGCAGTTGGTAAAGGAAAATCACGTACACGGTTGGGACGATCCAAGAATGTCTACAATTTCTGGGTTGCGCCGTCGAGGTTACACCCCAACTTCCTTGAGAAATTTTACTAAAACCATCGGTATTGCCAAGCGCGATAACCTGATAGATGTTTCGGTATTGGAGTTTTGCATTCGCGAAGATTTAAATAAAATTGCTCCTCGCGTGATGGCGGTTTTGGATCCCGTAAAATTGATCATCACCAATTATCCGGACGATCAAGTGGTTTGGCTGGATGCCGAAAATAACCCCGAAGACGAGGCTGCCGGATTTAGGAAAATTCCTTTTTCAAATGAACTTTACATTGAACGCGAAGACTTTTTAGAAGATGCGCCTGCTAAATTTTTTAGGTTGAGTATCGGAAAAGAAGTGCGACTCAAAAACGCCTACATCATCAAAGGCGAAAGCGTGGTGAAAGACGCCCAAGGCCACATTACCGAAATTCACGCCACCTATGATCCCGAAAGTTTAAGCGGAAGCGGAACCGAAGCCAGTCAACGCAAGGTCTCGGGAACATTGCACTGGGTTTCAGTAGCGCAAGCCATTTCAGCCGAAGTGCGTTTGTACGATCGTTTGTTTGTAGACGAAGCTCCCGATTCCCATAAAGAGAAAGATTTCTTGGAATTTGTGAACCCCAATTCGTTGCAAACCGTGACCGGTTTTGTAGAACCGAGTTTGCAAAATGCGGCGGTAGAAGATAAATTTCAGTTTCAACGGTTGGGTTATTTCACGCTAGACAAAGACAGTACCACATCGCAATTGGTTTTCAATAAAACAGTTGGGCTCAAAGATGCTTGGGAAGAAAAAGGCAAGAAAGAAGAAAACGCCATTACCAATTCCTTGAAAGAATTGAATAAGTACTTTAAAGCAGCATCCGAGGCCGAACGCGATGAGATTAGTGCGCAATTGGCGACCAATTTGCAAGCCATTAGCAACTTTAGTTTGTTGCAAAATACCATCAAAAAAAACCTAAATAACACCAAAGCTTCGTTGTTATTGGTCAATTTAATTCTTAGACACTCTACCGTAGTTCGTTTTACAGATTTAGAACAAGAAACCATTCAAAAATTGGTGAGCTTGTCGTTTGCTAGCGAGTCAGCATTTGTGCGTTTGGCGGTTTTACATAACCTGAACAACCAAGCGAATTTGTGGACAGAATTTTTACCACAAATACAAGCGCTACGCATCAACGAGAAAGACTTGGCGGTGCAACAATTTATTGATTCTATTTGTTAATATGAAAAATTTAGTAGCCACATGTTTGGTATTGGTTGGAATAGGTTTTACCGGTAATGCCCAATACGGATATCGCGACGGAAATAGAATTGGCCTCAGTGCCGGAATTACCCAATTGGGTTTAACCACCTCCAATTTTACAACCAAACCCAGTTCGGGTTGGATGGGAGGCTTGTCGGTTCGGGGCAATTACTACAACAATTTTAGTATGATTTTTGGGATGCAATTCACCGAAAGTCATTTCACGATTGCCAGTAAAACTCCCGCCCTTCAAAACAAGGAAACACCCTTCAAAGTGATGGGCGCCCAAATTCGGTTGTTGCTGAGTTATAATCTAGTAAAAGACAAAGTGTCGCTTGATTTTGGTCCGGTACTGCAAGTGAGTGACAAACTAAAGATAAAAGCCACCGACGAAAACAACAGCCTTACCGGAACACCCTTGGTCGCAAAAGATATTTTGGATGTAACCAAAGTGAATGGAAACTTGTATATAGGGATTTCAGCCGGAAATAAACGGGTGCGGGCAGTTGCTTTTTACCAATATGGCGTGAATAATTTTTTGAATCACCTGAATCAAAACGAGGTGTTGGTGGCTAAAAATTTAGCCAAAAAATTTGACGGCCATTTGGGTTTGCTTAGCGCCCAATTACTGGTGAATTTATAGTGTTTGAATCGCTTTTTGCATGCGGGCAATGGTTTCTTCTTTGCCAATCAATTCGGTAATATCAAACAAATGCGGCCCTTTTAACGCGCCCACCAAACTCAATCGGAAGGGTTGCATAATTTTTCCCATGCCAATTTCTTGGGCGGTCATCCACTCTTTTACCGTGTTTTCTATTTGAAGGGAGCTGAAATCTGCTATTCCATCCAAGATTGTAATGAGTTGTTGCAACAAATCGGCCGTGTCTTCTTTCCAGTTTTTGGCCGCTTTTTCGTCATAGGCTGTTGGCGCCTCAAAAAAGTAATCGCATAAACTCCAGAATTCGGAAACAAAATTGGCCCGTTCTTTAATTAAGCCCACAATTTTCTCTACTTTTTCTATTGAACATACAATGCCTTTTTTTTGCAATTCTTTAGAAAAGCTTTCGGCCAATATACGGTTGTCTTGCTGTTGCAAATACTGGTGGTTGAACCACTTATTTTTCTCGGGATCAAATTTGGCGCCCGCTTTGTGAATGCGATTCAAATCAAACGCAGTAACCAATTCGTCCAAACTAAATAGTTCTTTTTCGGTGCCGTCATTCCAGCCCAATAAGGCCAAGAAGTTAACTACCGCTTCTGGGAAATAGCCTTGTTCGCGATAGCCCGAGGATATGCCTTCTGCTGATTCCCATTCTAACGGAAACACCGGAAAGCCCAGTTTGTCGCCATCGCGTTTGGATAATTTACCGTTTCCGATTGGTTTTAACAAGAGTGGTAAATGCGCGAATTGGGGCGCTTCCCAGCCAAATGCGCGGTACAACAACACGTGTAAAGGCATAGAAGGCAACCATTCTTCCCCTCGAATTACATGCGAAGTTTCCATGAGGTGATCGTCGACAATATTGGCCAAATGATAGGTGGGCATGCCGTCGCTTTTAAACAACACCTTGTCGTCCAATACGTTGGTGTCAAAGGAAATGTCTCCCCGAATGATATCTTTTAAAGCCAGTGTTTCATTTATAGGGGTTTTAAATCGCACTACATAAGCTTCCCCAGCTCTAAGTCTTTGGGCTGTTTCTTCGGGACTAATCACCAAGGAATTATCCAATTTTTCGCGGTTGTGCCAATTGTAAATAAAGGTTTCACCCTGCGCTTCCTCTTCTTTTCTCAGTTGATCAAGTGCTTCATTGCTGTCAAAAGCATAATACGCATCACCCGAAGCGATGAGTTGTTGGGCATATTCGCCATACAGTGCCTTGCGTTCGCTTTGACGATACGGACCAAATTTTTCTTTTTTACCCACTGTTTCTGAGGGAGAAATACCCAACCATTCCAACGCTTCAAAAATATATTCTTCGGCACCCGGCACATAGCGGTTTTGATCGGTATCTTCGATGCGCAAGAAAAATACACCAGCGTGTTTTTTGGCAAACAAATAATTAAACAAGGCGGTACGCACACCACCTATGTGAAGCGGACCGGTAGGACTGGGTGCAAATCGCACGCGAACAGGTTTGGACATCGAATAAAATTTTAGCAAAGATACGTTTTCAGTTCAGAAGGTGAAAGCGAAGCTCTAATTCGTTTTGATGCGATGTAAGCCCTTAAATTAGGCTTGAGTAGTATTGGTATAAATCGTACTTTTAGCGGTTGTAAAACAAAAAAAATTTGAATTCGTCTCAACTCATTTTTCAAAAGCTAGAAGCTTTCACACGAAAGTACTACACCAACGAATTGCTTCGCGGGACATTGCTTTTTGTGGGAATTGGTTTGTTGTATTTTATAGCCACCGTGAGTTTGGAGTACTTTTTATGGCTCAAAGTACAAGGCCGCACCCTATTGTTTTGGGTGTTTGTTTTGGTAGAACTGGTTTTGTTTATCCGGTTTATTTTGCTGCCGGTTTTCAAATTAATCAAACTGCAAAAAGGAATCAATTATACCCAAGCGTCTTTACTTATTGGCAAACACTTTCCGGAGATTGACGACAAATTACTCAACTTTTTACAACTCCTCGAAAGCAACCAATCATCAGCATCAACTGAGTTGTTGTTGGCCTCGATCGATCAAAAAGCACAACGGTTACAACCCATTCCTTTTTCAAACGCTATCCGGTTTTCATCCAACAAAAAATATTTGCCACTTGCGCTAATTCCGCTTTTGTTTTGCTTGTATTTTTATGCGTCAGGGCAAACTAATATCTTGGCTGAAGGCTTGCACCGCGTGGTCAATTACCGCGAACAATTTATTCCGCCAGCCCCTTTTCGATTTGAGGTCTTGAACGCCCAATTGCAAACCGAACAGCACCAAGACTTTACCCTTCGCGTGCGCACCGTGGGCAAGGTAGTTCCAGCTAACGCCGTGGTGTTTATTGGAAACGAAAACTATTATATGGAGCAAGAAGCGCCGGGAGTTTTTCGCTACACCTTTACCCAACCCGACCAAACTATTTCGTTTCATGTAGAGGCCAATGCGATTGATTCGCCCGAATTAGAACTCGAAGTTGTAGAAGTTCCAGCCATAACTAATCTTGCCATGCAGCTGCAGTACCCGGCCTATCTGGGAAAAAAAGCCGAGCAGGTACAAGGCACCGGCAATGGCATTTATCCCGAAGGAACCAAAATTACCTGGCTCATTCAAACCCAAGCTACAGCTTGGATAGATTGGAAAAGTGGTACGCAATCTGCTCGATTCACCGCCCAGGACACCCGCTTTTCGTTTTCTAAAACCCTCAATGAGCAATTGCAGTACAGCATCAGCACCTCCAATACCAAAATAAAACACTACGAAACAGTGCAGTACCAATTGGGGGTAATCAAGGATCAGTTTCCGAGTATTTCGGTATCGGCTGCCCCCGACAGCATTAAAACGGCTTTACCTTATGTAATCGGGCAAGTAGGTGATGATTACGGCTTAACCAAATTGCAGCTGGTCTATTACCCCAAAGACAGTCCTCAACTGGCAAAACCAGTACAATTGCCTGTACAAAAAAACACGATTGATCGCTTTGTCTATGCTTTTCCTGGAAGCTTATCGTTGGAAGAAGGCAAAAGTTACGACTATTACTTTGAGGTGTTTGATAATGATGCGCCACACGGTTTCAAAAGCAGTAAATCAAGCGTGTTTAGTTCGCGGCTTTCTACGCAAGCTGAGCGGGACAATCAGTTGTTACAACAGCAAAACAGCGCAATAAGCAGCTTGGAAAAATCCCTAAAAAACCAAGACAAGCAATTGGATGCGATTGATAAAATTCAAAAAGCAGGCAAAGAAAAAGACAAGCTAGAATTTAAAGATCAGCAAAAGGTAAATGATTTTATTCAGCGTCAAAAAAAGCAAGATGACGTGATGAAAGCGTTTGCCGAGAAAATGAAGGAGAACCTGGATAAGTTTAAGACCGACCAAAAAGATCCATTTAAAGAAGAATTGGAAAAACGCCTAGAAACAGCCCAAAAGGATTTAGAGAAAAACCAAAAGTTATTGGACGAATTAAAGGCCTTAAACGAAAAAATAAAGAACGAGGAGTTGCTGGAAAAACTAGATCAGTTTAAGCAAAAAAGCAAAAACCAAACCAAGAATTTGGAGCAATTGGTGGAGCTGACCAAAAAATACTACGTAGAGAAAAAGGCCGAGCAATTGCTGGAACAATTGGAAAAATTAGCACAAAAACAAGATGAATTGGCCGAGCAAGACAAAGCTAATTCTGCTGAAAAACAAGAGGAGCTTCAAAAAGAATTTGACAAATTTCAAGAAGAATTAAAAGAACTGCAAAAAGAAAATAGCGAATTAAAAGCGCCCTTAGACTTGCCAAAAGACGAAGAAAAAGAGAAAAGCATTGACGAAGACATGCAAAAAGCTGCCACTGAGTTGCAAAAAAAACAGCAAAGCAAAGCCAAACCGAGTCAGAAAAGTGCCGCCAAAAAAATGAAAGAAATGGCACAAAAAATGAGCCAAAGCATGGAAGGTGGCGAAAAAGAACAACTAGAAGAAGACGTGAAAATGTTGCGCCAAGTGTTGGATAACTTGCTGGCTTTTTCTTTTTCGGAAGAAAATCTAATTCTTCAATTCAAAGGGCTTCAACGAGGCGCGCCTTCTTTTACCAAGCAACTCAAGGCCCAACAAGATTTGAAATTGCAGTTTAAACATGTGGATGATAGTTTATTCGCTTTGTCGCTGCGCAATCCTAAAATTGCCGAAAACATCACACAAGAAATTGGAAATGTACACTATAATCTAGACAAAGCATTGGCCAATTTGGTCGAAGCGCAAATAGCTAAAGGCGTTTCTCACCAACAATATACGATTGCTGCCGCCAACAAACTCGCTGATTTTTTGAGCGAAACTTTAAATTCGATGCAAATGTCTTTGTCGGGCACGGGACAAGGAAAGCCTAAACCGGGTAAGGGTCAGGGACAAGGCATGCAATTGCCGGACATCATTAAAAAACAAGATGGTTTGGGCGATAAAATGAAGGGCGGAATGAAAAAAGGTCAAAAACCAGGCGAAAGTCAAAGTCCAGGTCAGGGACAAAAACCAGGTGAAGGCCAGGAAGGGAAATCGGGTAAATCAGGCAAAGGTGGCAAAGAAGGCCAATCGGGTTCTAGTCCAGGATCAACAGGAGAAAACGGCCAAGACAGGGAGGGTGACGCACGCGCGATAATGGAAATATTCAAAGAGCAACAACAGTTGCGGGAAGCCTTGCAACAAGAACTAGCGAAGAAGGGCATGGGAGGCTCCGGGCAAAACGCCTTAGACCAGATGAAACAGTTGGAGCGGCAGTTAATCAACAAAGGATTTAGTAATGAGTTGCTACAAAAAGCAATGAATTTAAAATATGAACTCTTAAAGTTGGACAAAGCACTGCAACTTCAAGGCGAAGAACAAAAACGACAAGCCGAAACTAATAAATCTAATTTTTCAAATACCGCAGCGCCATTGCCAGCAGCCTTGCAACAATATATTCAAAGCGTCGAGATTTTAAACCGACAAAGCTTACCTTTGCGCCCAAATTTCACTCAAAAAGTGCAAGATTATTTCCAAACCCATGATTAGTTTTAATTACGAAACCGAGTTTGAATTGACCAATGAATCTGCTGTAGAAAGTTGGATTGGTCGGGTAATTGCTTCCGAACAAAAATCAGAAGGCGAACTCTCGTATATTTTTTGCGACGACGTCTATTTGTTGGGATTGAATCAACACTATCTTCAACACGACACCTTAACGGATATAATTAGTTTTGATTATTCACTAGGCAACGAACTCAGTGGAGATATTTTTATATCGGTAGAACGGGTGCGTGAAAACGCCGAAGATTACAATCAATCATTTGAAAATGAATTACTTAGAGTAATTATACATGGTGTTTTGCATTATTGTGGTTACAAAGACAAAACAGAAACCGACGAACAACTGATGCGTCAAAAAGAAAACGAAAAAATTGCAATGTTTCACGTGGAACAATAAGAAAATAGAGATCTATGTTCAAAGAAGTTTATGATGTTATCGTAGTTGGAGCTGGTCATGCAGGTTGCGAAGCGGCTGCGGCTGCCGCCAACATGGGATGCTCCACGCTTTTGGTGACGATGAATTTACAAAATATAGCGCAAATGTCCTGTAATCCTGCGATGGGCGGGATAGCCAAAGGGCAAATCGTACGTGAAATTGACGCGATGGGCGGTTATTCAGGAATCGTTTCTGACAAAACAGCCATACAATTCAAAATGCTCAACAAATCAAAAGGCCCTGCGATGTGGTCGCCACGTGTGCAGAGTGACCGCATGCGATTTGCTGAAGAATGGCGATGGATGCTGGAACAAACTCCCAATTTGGATTTCTACCAAGAAATGGCCAACGGCTTGCTCATAGAAAATGGAGTTGTAACCGGCATTACCACAGTCTTGGGCGTGCAAATTAAATCAAAAACAGTGGTGCTCACCAACGGCACATTTTTGAACGGCTTGATTCATATTGGCGAAAAACAGTTTGGCGGCGGTAGAGCAGGAGAAAGCGCTTCGTTTGGAATTACCGAAGATTTGCTTAAAGCAGGTTTTACGGCAGGTAGAATGAAGACAGGAACACCTCCGCGTGTTGATGGTCGTTCGCTAGATTATTCCAAAATGAACGAAGAAAAAGGGGATGAGGTTCCTGCAAAATTTTCGTATTCGCCCATTACAAAACCGCTGACCATCCAAAAATCTTGTCACATGACGTATACTTCGTTGGAGGTGCATGATATTTTGCGTGAAGGATTTGATCGTTCACCGATGTTTAATGGACGTATTAAAAGTTTGGGGCCACGATATTGTCCCTCTATTGAAGACAAAATAAATCGTTTTGCTGACAAAGAGCGTCACCAATTATTTGTAGAACCCGAAGGCTGGAACACCGTTGAAGTATATGTAAATGGGTTTTCTACTTCTTTGCCTGAAGACGTTCAATTTAAAGCGTTGCGTTCGGTGGCGGGCTTTGAAAAAGTAAAATTCTTTAGACCGGGTTATGCCATTGAATATGATTATTTTCCACCAACCCAATTAAAACACTCCTTAGAAACTAAATTGATCAGCGGCTTGTTTTTTGCCGGACAAATAAATGGCACAACGGGTTACGAAGAAGCTGCTTCGCAAGGCTTGATGGCTGGAATAAACGCGGCCCTTCGCGTGCAAGAGAAAGAACCCTTTATCCTAAAAAGAGACGAGGCCTATATTGGGGTTTTGATTGATGATTTAATTACAAAAGGCACCGAAGAACCGTATCGCATGTTTACTTCGCGAGCCGAATACCGCACTTTGTTGCGTCAAGATAATGCTGATTTTCGCCTCACACCCAAATCACATGCGCTTGGATTGGCTTCTGAAGATCGTTTGCGTCGCATGGAATACAAGTTGAATGAATCTGAAAAAATGGTAGCTTTTTACAAAGAGACCAGCATAACTGCAGCCGAAGCCAATGTGCTTTTGGCCAAAAAAGATTCGGCTTTAGTGTCGCAATCAGACAAAATGTTTAAGCTTTTTTCTAGACCGCAAATTGATTTGCAGGATATGCTCAGTTTAGAGAAAGTAAATGAATATGCAACCGTAAACCAGCTGGACGAAGAGGTGCTGGAGCAAGCCGAAATTCAAGTAAAGTATTCGGGTTATATAGAAAAAGAGCGAAACAACGCCAACAAACTTACCCGTTTGGAAGACGTGAAAATCCCTGAGTTTTTTGATTACTCTAAAATCAAATCGATGTCAATCGAGGCGCGTCAAAAATTAACTCAGATACGACCAGTTACTATTTCGCAAGCATCCCGTATTAGCGGGGTTTCGCCAAGCGATATCTCGGTGTTGTTAATCTACATGGGACGATAATGTTTCACGTGGAACGAAATAAGAAAAGGCTTATAAACACCGCCTTTGCATTGATTTTATGGGTGTGTAGTATAGCGTGTTCGGGTTCACGAAACACTGTGCAAATTCAAGATTATCTTTTGGTTGGAAACGGAATTGAGTTGCAAAGCCATGTTCCCTTAACCGCTTTTGTGTTTGAGAATAATCAAAAAAATCCGCCGATAGAAAAGTTTTTATCCCTAAAATTTAAGCTGTCCAATTATTTTGACAAGCAGTTTTGGGTAACCCTAAACAATGCAAAATTTAAACTCGTGGTCTATGATGCGGCTGAGTTTGAAAAATTCATCGGAAGCGGAAATTATGCGCAAATTAATCAAGAGCCCGAAAACGCAAAGTATGGAAATCAACCTAAATTTATTGCTTTTTCTATGGTGTCATCCACCAACGAAGACTGCCTTTCTGATCAGTCCCTGTATCAGCATCTTGCCCTGACTTATTTAAAAAACCTCAAAGACGACTATTGCAATCAACAATGAATACAACTCCAAAAACACTATTCTTAGATCAAGTAGAAGACCACACGGTGAGTCACCAAAAATTTGACTTGCATTACGACGCGCGTCTAGATTTGTTGCATACGCATCCGCAGCCGGCATTGGATGAACTTGGCGCTTACTACGAAAGCGAAGACTACATTTCTCACACCGATGCCAAACGCAGCTTGTTTGAGAAAGCCTATCATTGGGTAAAAAAAAGAGCACTCAATCAAAAAATACAACTACTCGAAAAACAGCAACCCAACAAAGGAATCCTGCTAGACATGGGATGTGGAACGGGTGATTTTTTGCAAGTAGCCCATCAAGCAGGTTGGCAGGTGCAGGGAATAGAGCCCAACGAAAAGGCCCGGCAGATTGCTGCATCAAAAGGAGTGACGTTTCTTACAGGAACTCCTGAAGCAAAAGACCAGCAGTTTGACGCCATCACACTTTGGCATGTATTGGAGCATTTGCCCAACTTAGAAGTTCAAATAAAAGAACTGCAACGCTTGCTAAAACCCAGCGGTACCTTGGTTATAGCGGTCCCAAATTACAAATCATTTGATGCGGGCTATTACAAACAATTTTGGGCAGCATATGATGTGCCCCGACATTTGTGGCATTTTTCTAAAACCAGTATTCAGCGATTGGTTGAACATGTGGGCATGGAAGTTGTTTCTGTTCGGCCGATGAAATTTGATTCGTTTTATGTGTCGTTGTTATCAGAAAAATACAAAACCGGGAAAATGAATTACCCTAAAGCCTTTTTGGTAGGATTGTATTCAAACTGGAAAGGAAGTCAAACAAAGGAGTATTCGTCGCATATTTACGTGATAAAAAACAGCTAAAAACGAATCTCGTCGCTTCTAATTTAACTTTTTGCGTCTAAATATAAATTACCACATCAAAACCCTAAAACCCGCTTAAATCGTCTTATTTAAAGCTGAATTTAATAGATAAAAACAATCTTATTGAAATCAAGATCAGAAAATCTTATAGTTTGTTTTTAATTCGAGTAAAAAAAAACAAGCACAAACAAAAGTAAAATAGTTACTTTTGAAATCAATCCTATTTTTAAATTTCAAAGCAACCAGAAGAATGAAAAAATCCCTTATTGTTTCCGCCTTGGCTTTTGCTGTTTTTTCTTGTAATCAAACAACAGCCACCAAAGAAGTAAAAACAGCTTATGTGGACACGTCCAAATTATTAAAAGAATACAGCGAAGCCAAAGACATTGAAGCCAAATACAAAGCCAAATCAGAAGAAATGGGTCGCGAGCTGGAAGCTGAAGTAAACCAGTTTAAATCGGAAGCAGCTAGTTTTCAAAAAAATGCGCAAGCCAACGGACAAGTTTGGGCCCAACAAAAAGGCGCTGAATTGCAAAAAAGAGAACAACAGTTAAGTTATGCGCAGCAAGCCATTTTAGAACAACTGCAGCAAGAAAGCGGCACAGAGATGGATTCTTTAGTGAGTAACGTAAAGAAATTCATCAAAGACTACGGAAAAGAAAAAGGCTATGATTACATCTACGGAACAGGAGAAGCCGTTTCTATATTATATGCCCAAGACAAATATGACATTACCAATGAAATTGTGAAGTCATTAAACGACAAATACAAAAGCGAAGCCAAGTCTGAAAACAAAAAAACGGCAGCTCCCGCAAAGAAATAGTCAACAACTATAAAATAAATGCCTTCTACAGTATATTTGTGGAAGGTTTTTTTATACAAGCTCATTTATACCAACTAATATATACGCCATGGAAACCAATTCAACAGAAGCCAATTATGCCCTGCAATTCATTAACCAAACCCAGCGTTCGGTCTTTCTTACCGGAAAAGCAGGCACCGGAAAAACCACCTTATTACACCAAATTCGCAGCACGACTCACAAAAACACCGTAGTGGTTGCACCCACCGGAATTGCCGCCCTAAATGCCCAAGGAGTAACCATTCATTCTTTGTTTCAACTCCCTTTTCACGCCTTTATTCCCGATCTGCAGGCGCCCGAATTTAGTGACGAATTTCGATTCGAAACCAAATCTACCTTGGGTAGAATGGTGAAAATGAGTGGCCAGAAAAAAGCACTTTTGTGCAACATGGAGCTCTTGGTAATTGACGAGGTGAGCATGCTCCGCGCTGATTTATTGGACGCCATTGATTTTACATTGCAATCCATTCGTAAAAACAAAACTGCTTTTGGCGGTGTGCAGGTTTTATTTATTGGGGATTTATTACAACTCCCCCCTGTAATTAATGACCGCGAATGGCAGTATTTAAAAAAATATTACCCCGGAAAATTCTTTTTTCATGCCCAGGTGATCCAAAAAAACCCACCGATTTATATTGAATTAACCAAAATTTACCGCCAACAAGACGCCGATTTTATCTCAATTCTCAACAACCTTCGAAACAACAAAATAGCCGAATCAGACCTAAAAAAATTAAATCAATATGTTGACCCTCAGTTTACTACATACAACAAACCGGGTTATATATTGCTCACCACACATAACCACAAAGCCGATCAAATTAACGCCGAGGCCTTAGCCAATTTAGCAGGCAAATCCTTTGCCTATGAGCCCGAAATTACAGGTGATTTCCCAGATAAACTAGCGCCAATAGAAGCTCAGTTGCAATTGAAAGTAGGTGCCCAAATTATGTTTATTAAAAATGACAGCGGCCACGACAAACAATTTTACAACGGAAAAATGGGGCAAATACAATCGCTTACTCCTCAAGAGATTTGTGTGTTTTTTCCGGATGAAAACAAGCCCTTGGTTATTGAAAAATACGAATGGCAAAACCTGCGTTACACCCTAGATCCACTCACCAAAGAAGTAAAAGAAACCGTGATAGGCACCTTTGTGCAGTACCCCATAAAGTTGGCTTGGGCAATCACCATTCATAAAAGTCAAGGGCTCACCTTTGATAAAGCCGCGATTGATGTGTCGCAAGTATTTATGCCCGGTCAAGCCTATGTAGCCTTGTCGCGTTTGCGCGCTTTGGACGGTTTGGTTTTGTTGGCACCACTGCAAATGAACGGCATTGTAAACGACCATGACGTGATGGAGTATGCCAACCACAAAGCCAATGAAGAGCAGTTGGCACAAAACCTAGCAAACGAAACGGTTCGCTATGTGCAGGATTATTTAAAATTGTGTTTCACTTGGTATGATTTAGTAAATGTCTGGCAGCAATTTGTACAAGAAAAAATCCAAGAAAAATCCAAAAAGAAATCGGCATACAATTGGGCTAAAATTCAACAAGATAAGCTATTGGCCACGGTAGAACCAGCTAGAAAATTTGCCCTTCAATTGGATAGTTTGTTTGCGCAAACCACTCTAGACTGGCCGTTGATAGCGACGCGTGTGGAGGCTGCATATGGCTATTTTTTCCCCGTACTAGACGAAGGGGTTACTGTGCTGATAGACGAATTACTAGCGGTACAACAACGTAAAAAAAGTAAAGCAGTATTTGACGAATTGCAAGCCATCGAAGAACTACACACCAGTGCGGTATTGCGGCTGTACAAATCCAAATTGCTCATTTCGGCGGTAGTGCAGGGCAAGAAATTAGACAAACAAACCTTGCAATCGCCTTTTTTTGCCGAATACAAACGCCAAAAAGTAGCCAATCGCATACAAGAAGCGAAAGACAATCCGACAAAATTACTGGAAGAACAACCCTCGAAAACGCGCTATACAACAAGCAAGATAGAGAAAGTAAAAACCCAAAAAAAATCGACGATTCAAGAAACCTACGCGCTTTGGGAGCAAAATTGTTCGGTAAAGGAAATTGCAGAAATTCGCAAATTATCTGAGCAAACTATTCACGGACATTTTGCTAAACTCATTGAAAATCAGATGATTTCTATAGAATCGGTGTTGCCAATCGATCGAATTCAACAATTAGCCAAAGCTTTTGAAAACCATACTGCAGTTTCGCTTCAGCCAATCAGAGAAAAGTATGGAGACGCGTTTGGTTGGGACGAACTGAAGTGGTATAAAGCGAGTTTAGCATCCCAAAACAACAGCTAAATTAGGCTTTGCTGTGAATTAATCGGGTGAGTTTTATCGATAAATCAGTTAAGATTAATTTGGCATTTCCGTTGCGTTCAATGTGGTAAGATGCTTCAGATAGCGCAGTAAAAATGGCCTCAATGTTGCTGTGATTCACAAAAGGCGCAAAATTTTCTAACTTAAAATTTTCAATTTTTGGCTCCACATACACCAACGAAGTGGTTTGGTAATTGAGCAACAGGGCTTGTCGAAACAGTTCGATGCAATAATTCAAATATTTTTTTTGGGCTTCACGTCCTAAGCCCGCAATTTGTTCGCTCCAACTCAGTAAATCTTGTATAGCAGCTGCATTCCCTTTGGCTCGAAAGGCGGCGCGCACCCAATCGACAAACCATTTTTCGAACAAATCTTCTTCGTTATTTTCTTGCAACAACTTCAAGGCTTTGTTGTAATCGCCTTGGGCTTGATGTGCTAGTTTTTTGGCCGATCGCGGTTCTATATTTTCACGGGAAACCAAGGCGTCTTCTATAATTTTTTCGGGCAATGCGTTAAAATTTAACACCTGGCAACGCGAACGAATGGTCTGGATAATGGCCTCTTCGTTGTCAGAAATCAAGATAAACAGGGTTTTATCGGACGGCTCTTCTAGTAATTTAAGCAATTTGTTTGAGGCCTCAATATTCATTTTATCGGCCATCCAAATGATCGTGATTTTGTACCCACCCTCATAGGCTTTTAGGGACAACGATTTTACAATTTCTTGCGCATCGGTAACCCGAATCTCTCCTTGTTTGTTTTGAACACCCAGCACTTGGTACCAGTCAAACAAACTGCCGTAGGGATTTTGATTTACAAATTGCCGCCATTCAGCACTAAAATCGCTGCTTTTGGGCTTTGATTTTACTTCTTCGGTGGTAACTGTGGGAAAAATAAAATGTAAATCGGGGTGTGAAATGGTTTCAAATTTCAAGTTACAAGCGGCATTGCCCGTATTGTTTTCGCTTCCTTGGTTTTGGCATAAAATATATTGCGCATAGGCAATGGCTAACGCCAAGGCGCCACAACCTTCGGGCGCCACAAACAGCTGCGCATGGGGAATTCGTCCCGCGTCAGCAGTTTTAGTCAAATGACTAATGAGGTGGTCGTGTCCTAATAGGGATGAAAAAAGCATGGCGCAAATATAATTGAATCTTGCTTGTCAAAAAGCCGGTTTGTTAAGAAATCGGTCGCCTTTACAGCGGTTCAAATGCAAAAAAATTAATATAGTATATTTGCGCCATCAAAAACACAAAAATTCCTCCCATGAAAACCATCCAAGACTTTAATTTTAGCAACAAAAAAGCCATTATTCGCGTAGATTTTAATGTGCCTTTGGACGAAAATTTTGCTGTTACCGATGCCACCCGTATTGAAGCAGCCAAACCGACAATTGACAAAATTTTGCAAGACGGCGGAAGTGTAATTTTGATGTCTCATTTGGGAAGACCAAAAGGGGTTGAGGCCAAGTATTCGTTGCAACATATTGTAGCTACAACCGCCGCTGTATTAGGAGTGCCCGTTAAATTTATTGCCAATTGCATCGGTGCCGAAGCCGAGCAAGCTGCTGCTAGTTTGCAAATCGGAGAGGTTTTATTAGTAGAAAATTTACGTTTTCACGCCGAGGAAGAAGCAGGCGATGTAGCTTTTGCAAAAGCCTTGTCTCATTTGGGGGATATTTATGTAAATGATGCGTTTGGAACCGCACACCGCGCACATGCTTCGACCACAATTATTGCGCAATTTTTCCCAGAACATAAATGCTTTGGGGCTTTGTTGGCGAAAGAAATGAACAGTTTAAACCGCGTTTTGAATGCGGCTGTAAAACCAGTGACTGCTGTTTTGGGCGGATCAAAAGTTTCTTCAAAAATTACGGTTATAGAAAACATTCTCGATAAGGTTGACCACATGATTATTGGTGGCGGAATGACATTTACCTTCATTAAAGCCTTGGGCGGAACCGTAGGTAATTCCATTTGCGAAGATGACAAAATGGAGTTGGCTTTGGATATTTTGCGCTGGGCCAAAGAAAAAAACGTACAAATTCACCTTCCGGTTGATGTGGTGGCAGCCAACGCCTTTGCCAACGATGCTCAAACCCAAGTGGTTGATGTGATGCATATTCCTGCCGGCTGGCAAGGATTGGACGCAGGACCTCAATCATTGGCCAATTTCAAAGAAGTGATTTTAGCATCCAAAACCATTTTATGGAATGGACCGTTGGGTGTTTTTGAGATGGAATCTTTTGCCAATGGCACTATCGAATTAGGAAATTACATTGCAGAGGCAACCGCCAATGGTGCTTTTTCACTAGTAGGCGGCGGCGATTCGGTATCGGCGGTAAAACAATTTGGATTGGAATCCAAAATGAGCTACGTATCAACCGGAGGGGGCGCGATGTTAGAAATGTTAGAAGGCAGAATATTGCCAGGAGTCGCCGCCATTTTGGACTAATTGCTGCGGTTTTAACAATAAATTGCCAAAAAAGTTGTTTTTAGGTAGTAAGTTTGCTCATCTTTATCTTTTATTTTAACGAATTGTCAGTAAAAACCCCCTATATAAAAGTTGCTTTCTATGCTTTACTTCTGTTAAGCGTTTCGGCTAATGCATGGGCTCAACCCGCTACGGTTTTACCAAAAGAAAGCAAAACGGCCTACCTGGATTCGATCAAAAAAACATTTGTAAACGATAACATGGCCGCCTGTGTAGACAGTTTGTGGCTCAAAGAACTCACGAGTTTAGACTTGTATAACGACCTAAAAACCGACATCAAGACCATCAACCTAGACCAACAAGTGGAGTACGAGCTCCCCACCGACTTGCTAAAAACAAGACTCAAGGAAATGGATTCGAAGTCGCCTTTTAATATCGAATACAATCCGGGATTAGAAAACCTGATCAAGTCGTTTTTGAAAAACAGAAAAAAAGGATTTGAGCGCCTAATGGCTTTGTCTGAGTATTATTTTCCTATGTTTGAAGAAGCTTTAGCCAAACAAAATGTCCCCCTCGAAATCAAATACCTGGCCGTAGTCGAATCAGCCTTGAATCCCAAAGCGGTTTCTCGCGTGGGCGCAACAGGTTTGTGGCAATTTATGTACCAAACCGGCAAACAATACAATCTCCACATCGATTCGTATGTAGATGAACGCAGCGATCCATTAAAAGCCAGTGAAGCCGCTGCCCAATACATGACCAATATGTACCGCATTTTTGGCGATTGGGATTTGGTGTTGGCCTCATATAATTCAGGCCCAGGCAATGTAGCCAAAGCCATTCGCCGATCGGGAGGGCAACAAACCTTCTGGACGATCCGCAAATTTTTACCCAAAGAAACCCAAGGCTATGTGCCTGCTTTTTTGGCCACGATGTACATCTACGAATACCACAAACAACACGGCATTCGTCCCGACAGAGCTCTAGTGAAACACTTTGCCACCGACACGGTAATGATCAAAAAACAGCTATCGTTCAAGCAAATAGCTGATTTACTCGATGTGCCGGTATCCCAATTAAAGTTGTTGAATCCGCAATTTAAATTGGACGAAATTCCCGCCTATTTTGACAACCTGCATTATTTGCGTTTGCCCGCGGAAAAAGTGGGCTTGTTCACCTCAAACGAAGACAAAATTTATGCCTACGTTCAACATGAGTTGGATCAAAAATCACGCTTATTTTCGAGACCCGAACAAGCTATAGCCAACAAAGATTCCTTGGCCTTGGGCGTTGATTTTGCAACCAAAACCAAGTACTACAAAGTGAAGCGTGGCGACAACTTGAGTGAAATTGCCGACCAATACCAAGTCACGGAGGCCGACATTAAACGCTGGAACCACTTGCGCAGCAATAAGGCTCCCTTGGGAAAACGATTAAAAATCATGACCCAAGAGCGCGTGGCCTTTAAATCGCCAACTATTTCCAAGAAAATTACGGACAGTTTATCGGTAAAATCGGCGACAAACCCAAAGGAACC
>Ga0209355_1000687_pt1 | contig 19830 bp, 27 predicted proteins | sample LauGreSBDMM110SN_3_FD_187563 | JGI IMG/M metagenome (GOLD analysis project Ga0209355, IMG submission 187563) | Freshwater lake microbial communities from Lake Michigan, USA - Sp13.BD.MM110.SN (SPAdes) (version 2) | ecosystem: Environmental > Aquatic > Freshwater > Lake | place: Lake Michigan... | reverse complement strand
GCTGGTCAAGTTGCTGGTGAAATCAAGAAACAAGATGACGAAACTGGTGATTACACCAAAGGTGTTCCAACAGCTACACCTCCTGGCGCAACACCACCTGTCGGTTCACAACCTGGTGGCAAACTAACTGGTCCTGCCGATTCAGAAGGTGCTGAACACAAAGCTGTTCAAGCAGCTGCAACAGACTATTCTGCCATTCGTGACAGAATCAAGGCTAAATTGGCAACACAAACTATGAGTTCTAATCCTGGTGCAACATTCCATGCAGTACCAGAAGAAGTGGAAACAGAAGAAGAAGTAGTTGCTGAAGAAAGCCACGAAGATGCTGGTGAGGACAAAGCAATGATTAAGAAAATGATGAAGAAACAAAAAATGAAAGAACAGATGGACCAAGATGTTGGTGCATTACTTTCTGGTGAAGAATTGTCCGAAGAATTCAAAACAAAAGCAACCACAATTTTTGAAGCAGCCGTTATTGCTCGTTCACAAGCCATTTTGGAAGAAGTTGAAGAAGCAATGTACGAAGAATTCGAAGCTTCAGTTGAAGAAGTTAAAGAAGATTTATCTAAGAAATTGGATGATTACATTAACTACATGTCAGAAGAATGGTTCAAAGAAAACCAATTGGCAGTCGAAAAAGGTCTACGTGCCGAAATCGTTGAAGATTTTATTCGTGGCATGAAATCATTGTTCGAAGACCACTACATTGACATTCCAGAAGAAAAAGTAAACGTTGTCGAAGAATTAACCGATAAGGTTGAAGAATTGGAAGACTCATTAAACGAACAGATTCAGACTGCCGTTCAAATGAAGAAACAAATTAACGAATACAAAAAAACAGAGGCTATACATGCAGTATGTGAAGGCCTAACGCAGACTCAAGTGGAAAAATTGAAATCACTCGCAGAGAGTGTTGACTTTACCACAGAAGAGGAATTTGGTCGTAAATTGGAAACATTGGTAGATTCATACTTCCAGTCTCCAATTAAAGCGATTCAAAGTTCTGTATTGCACGAAGCAGTGGAAGTTGAGGAAGACAAGAAACCATCATCGGTATCTGTTGATCCTGCAATTGCACAATACGCACAAACAATCTCTAAATCATTGGTTAAATAAATAAACTTTACCAATAAAAGATACTCATAAGGAGAACACTAAATGTATCTAACCGAAGAACTACAAAAAAAATGGGCACCTGTGCTTGAGCACGAAGGTCTAGAAGCCATTAAAGATCCATACAAGAAAGCTGTTACAGCACTTGTTTTGGAAAACCAACAACGTGAGATGGCTTCTGCTCAATCTCAGTTGAATGAGACCACATATTCTGCTACACCAGCAAACGCTACAGGTTCTGGCATCTCCAACTACGATCCAATCTTAATTAGTTTGGTTCGCCGTGCATTGCCTAACTTGATTGCTTATGATGTTGCAGGCGTTCAACCAATGACTGGACCTACTGGTCTTATCTTTGCAATGCGTGCTCGTTATAACGTTCAGGCCGGTGCAACTGGTAACGCTAATGAAGCATTCTTCAATGAAGCAAATACCGTAATCTCTGGTGTTGGTTCCGATGCAAACCCATACGGTTTCAAAGGCAACGTTATGACCGACACAGCAAGCGGATTTGGTTATGCAAATACTTCAACTGCTATTGGTATGCCAACAAGTCGTGCTGAAGGCCTTGGTGCTGACGATGCAACAGGTGTATTCAATCAAATGGCATTCACCATTGAGAAAGTTACTGTAACTGCTCAAAGCCGTGCGTTGAAAGCTGAATATTCACTAGAACTTGCACAAGACTTGAAAGCAATCCATGGTTTGGATGCTGAAACAGAATTGAGCAACATTCTTTCTACTGAGATTCTTGCTGAAATCAACCGTGAAGTTATCCGTACAATCTATACATGTGCTGTTGCAGGCGCTCAGTATGGTGTTACAACTGCTGGTTCTTTCGACTTGGACACAGACTCTAACGGTCGTTGGTCTGTTGAACGTTTCAAAGGTTTGATTTTCCAAATTGAACGTGATGCTAACGTAATTGCTAAGCAAACTCGTCGTGGCAAAGGTAACGTGATGATTGTATCATCTGACGTTGCTTCCGCAATGGCAATGGCTGGTGTGTTGCAATACACTCCTAACCTATCTGCTGACCTACAAGTTGATGACACAGGCAATACATTTGCTGGTATGTTACACGGTCGTATCAAAGTGTACATTGATCCATATTTTGGTGGTTACACAAGCAACCAAGAATTGGTTACAGTTGGTTACAAAGGTACTTCACCTTATGATGCTGGATTGTTCTATTGCCCATACGTTCCTTTGCAAATGGTTCGTGCAATTGACCAGTTCACATTCCAACCAAAAATTGGATTCAAAACACGTTACGGCATGGTTGCAAACCCATTCGCAACTGGTTTGACAACTGGCAACGGTGCATTAGACAGACGTAGCAACGTTTACTATCGTATCTTCACAGTTAAAAACTTGATGTAATCCCAGGGTACCAGGGATGGGAAGAGTCACCACTAAGAGTGACATTTAAAGACCACCTTCGGGTGGTCTTTTTTTTGGCTCCTAAATACTGATAGAGGAGATAACATGACTGCAATAACTAGATCACCAGAAAATACCAATTTACTTCAACCCACCAAATTCTTATTGACATTCGATAGAATTGGGGCCACACAGTATTTTTGCCAGTCGGTTAATCTACCAGGCGTTTCTTTGGGTGAGGTTAATAGAGCCACTCCATTCTTAGACATGTATTCACCTGGTACCAAACTAACGTATTCTCCACTTGATGTTGAATTTTTGGTTGATGAAGAATTACAATCATGGAAAAACATATATGATTGGTTCACCTCAATTGCTGATCCAGATGGTTTTGAAAAACGCAACGGTAGTAAAGAACTACAAAACAACAAACATTTTTCAGATGCAACATTAACTATTCTAAGTGGATTAAACAATCCAATTCTAAGAATACAATATACAAATTTATTCCCGTTGAGTATAAATGATATTCAATTTGATACTACACAATCCGCAGACACCATTATAACCGCAAGCGCAACATTCAGGTATCAATCATACAAATACTTGACAGTTTAATACTTTTGTGATATAATGTTTTGATTATGGCAATTATGAATAACTATGGAAACACTTGAAATAATATTAAAAATGTGGGAATCGGATGCAGTCATCGATCAAACCGAACCCAGCAGAGAATTATTAAAGATACCTGTATATCACAGTAAGTATCTTGGCATTTTGACCAAACATAAAATCGCATCAAAGAAAGCTCATTTTGATTACCTACGTATGCGTAAGGTAAAGTGGGAATACTTTACTGGCAAAATGTCACAAGATGAATTGACTGAATATGGTTGGGAACCTTTTCAGTTTGCATTGAAGTCTGACATTAATACTTACTTGGAGGCAGACAAAGACCTTATTAAATTATTGGAGAAAAAGGTCTACCATGAAGAAGTCGTTTCAGTTATTGAATCTATTATGTCCGAATTGAAACAAAGAACATGGCAACTGCGAGACTTTATATCATGGGAGAAATTCGTTGGCGGACAATGACCATTTAATTATTACAAAGAAGGATGAAGTATATGCCAAAGTGACCTGTGAGAAGCACGTTGCAAAGGAATTATCTGAGTACTTCACATTCTTTGTACCTGGTTATCAGTTCGTTCCAGCCTATCGGAATCGCATATGGGACGGTAAGATCCGTCTATTCAATCTACAGAGCAGTCAATTATATCTTGGTTTGATTCCATATCTCATAGAATTTTGTGATGAACGCAGTTATGCATATTCACATGACATTATTGAAGATGAATATTCAGTCTATCATGCACAAAAATTCTTTGACATATTGAATCTACATTCACAAGGTAAACAAATTGGTGTAAGAGAACACCAACAAAATGCATTTATTGAGGCCATGCAAAAACGGAGAGTTCTATTGTTATCTCCAACCGCATCAGGTAAATCACTTATCATATACTTGTTGTTCAGACAATTGTTGCAGTATCAACAGTTAAAAGGTTTAATCATTGTTCCAACAACAACATTGGTTGAACAGTTGTATTCAGACTTTGCAGACTATTCATCCGTTAACGGATTCAATGTGGAAGAAAATGTACACAGAATCTATCAAGGTAAAGATAAACTAACGGACAAGAATTTAACAATCTCCACATGGCAGTCACTCTACAAGTTACCACCAGAATACTTCCATCAATTCCAATATGTCATTGGTGATGAGGCACATCTATTCAAGGCACAATCATTAACATCAATACTAACATCTTGTGTTAATTCAAAGTATAGAATTGGATTGACTGGTACATTAGACGGCACAAAAACACACAAATTGGTATTAGAAGGTTTGTTTGGACCAACGAAAAAGGTCATATCAACTAAAGAGTTGATTGACAAAAATCAATTATCAGCATTCAACATAAAGTGTCTGATACTGAAACATTCGGATGAAGTATGCAAAGAAATGAAAGATGCATCATATCCAGATGAGTTGAAGTATTTGATTGAGTCTGAAAATAGAAATCGTTTCATTCGTAATTTGGCAATCAGTCTGGAGAAAAATACATTGGTTCTTTTTCAGATGAAGAAACATGGTCGTGCATTATATGAAATGATTAAACAAAAGGCAAATGGTCGTAGTGTTTATTTTATTGACGGTGATGTAGACACTGTTGTCAGAGAAGAAGTTAGAAAGATTATGGAAATAGAAAACGATGCAATCACTGTGGCCAGTTTTGGTACCTTTTCTACTGGTACGAACATTAGAAATTTACATAACATCATATTTGCAAGCCCAAGTAAATCAAGGGTTAGAAACCTACAATCGATTGGTAGAGGTTTACGGCAAAATGAAGGTAAAGAAATGGCCACACTCTATGATATTGCAGATGATTTAAGAATTAAAAAACACACAAACTTCACATTACAACACTTTATCGAAAGAGTGAAGATATATAATGAGGAGAAGTTTTCTTTTAAAATTTACAATATAGGACTTAAAAATGGCCATTAAAATAGTAAGATTTAAAGACGGTCTAGATGTAATCTGTGACTGTGTGTATACCTCAGATGACATGGTGGAAATTACTGATCCAATGTTGTTTGAATTAAGAGGTACCAATTTAATGTTACAGTGTTGGTTGCCTATGGCAGTAATCAAAGAGAACAAGGTACAGATTGATGTGGAAACCATTTTGTGTTTGATGGATCCAACCGAAGACTTTGAAGAATATTACCTTAATGCATCAACAAAATTAAACGAATCAACTAAAAAAGAAAGAGAAGTGGTACTTACAGATGAGGTACTCTCCGCTTTTGAGGAAAAGGAATCTAGTAAGAATTCCTTAATACATTAATATATTAATATCATCCGGGGTACACCGTGGACTTTAACACATGTCAAGCCCTTTGTCAACAACTTTTTATGGTACATTTGAATGAGTAAACAGAAACATTATATAAACAATCAAGACTTCCTAAAGGCACTTGTCGATCACAAAGCTCGTTGCGTAGAAGCCGAACAATCTGGTAAACCTAAACCAATCATTCCAAATTACATTGGTGAGTGTTGGATGAAAATTGCCGAAGGCCTATCACACAAACCAAACTTCATTAACTACACTTACCGAGATGAAATGGTTTCCGATGGTATTGAGAATTGTTTAATGTACTTTGAGAATTTTGATCCAACAAAGTCTTCCAATCCATTTGCATACTTTACCCAAATCATTTACTTTGCCTTTCTAAGACGCATACAGAAGGAAAAGAAACAACTGTATGTGAAGTATAAAGCCACAGAGATGTATGGTATTCTGGATGAGTTTGAGATGTTAGAAGGTGAAGATGGTTCAAGTAGACAATTTGAATTGTACGATAACATTGCTGAATTTATTGGTAACTATGAGGACTCTAAGAAGGCAAAGAAAGCCGAAAAAGATGCGGCAAAGAAACCAAAAGGGCTTGAAAAATTTATTGAGGAGTGATATAATGAAAACTTATGGTGAACTTTTACCTGGTTTAAAAGTGATTGTGCATAAAAAACACACTGATGACCGTGGTGATTTCTGTGAACTTTGGAAAATAAATAATGATGGTATGAGAGGTAACTTTCGGCAAGTCAATATAGCAACATCAGTTTTTAATGTGTTGCGTGGTATGCATAGGCAAAATCAAACTAAACTTGTTATGCCTTTGAGTGGCAGAATATTTGATGTTGCATTGGAACCAGAAACTGGTAAATGGTTTGGTATTGAGTTGGATAAAAGTAATGCACTATTCATACCAGCACAATACGCCCACGGTTATTTGGTTTTATCTGAGAACTCAATATTACAATATTTCGTTGACGCACCATATAACAAACCAGAAGAAGAAAATTTCAAATGGAATGATTATAACATAGAGTGGCCAATCACAGTGCCACCAATATTATCTGCAAAGGATTTATAATGAAAAAAATTGGATTTAATTGTAGTACTTTGGATTTGTTTCATGCAGGACATGTTACAATGTTAAAAATTGAAAAACAATATTGTGACTATTTGATTGTGGCAGTACAATCCGACCCAACTATTGATAGACCAGATACCAAAAACAAACCAGTACAGTCTTTGTATGAAAGGTTTGTTCAAGTGTCATCCTGTAAATATGTTGATGAGGTGTTGGTATATGAAACCGAAGAAGATTTGGAAAATATTTTTAAAACACAAATAATTCATATACGTTTCTTGGGTGATGAATATAAATCAAAACCATTTACAGGAAAACAATATTGTCTTGATACTGGTATAGAATTGTTTTTCCATGATAGACAACATCCATATAGTAGTTCTAAATTGAGACAAAGAGTATATGATGCTGAGGTTGAACGAATGAAAAAATTAAATGTGGAATATAATGAATGTCAAAAGTAGCAATAATAACTGACCAACACTTTGGTGCAAGAAATGATTCCACACTTTTCTTAGATTTCTATGAGAAGTTTTATAAAGAAACATTCTTTCCGACACTGATAAAGGAAAAGATCGAAACACTATTGATTCTTGGTGATACCTTTGATCGTAGAAAGTACATAAATTTCTTTTCGTTGAAACGCACCAAAGAAATGTTCTTTGATCCACTATCTGAAATGAGTATACAGGTGCATATGTTGGCCGGTAACCACGATACTTACTTTAAGAATACCAATGATGTTAATTCAGTAAATTTACTTTTAGGTGAGTATGGTATATCATTAAATGTTATTGACCATCCATCCGAAATCTATGTTGGTCCTCATAAAATTTGTATGGTGCCGTGGATTTGTCCAGAGAATCACGAAGATTCTATGAAGATGATAAAAGATACAGATGCAAAATTCTGTATGGGGCATTTTGAGATTGCCGGTTTTGCCATGTATCGTGGTATGCCATCTGAAGGAGGATTGGATCGTGGAATTTTTAGGAAGTTTAGTCACACTTTTAGTGGTCATTACCATCACAAATCTTCTGTTAATGATATCTACTATTTGGGGAACCCATATGAACTCACTTGGCAAGATTACAATGACGCTAGGGGTTTTCATTTGTTTGATTTGGATTCTCATCAACTTGAGTTTGTAGAGAACCCCAATAAAATGTTTCATCGTATTATGTACGATGATAAAGAAAATACCATTAAAGAACTTGATAGTATGGATTTCAAACCATATGCAAACACCTATGTGAAAGTGGTTGTAATAAACAAAACCAATCCGTATTTGTTTGACAAGTTCATGAATAACCTGTATAATGTGAACCCAGCAGACATTACAATTGCTGAAGATTTTACAGACTTGACTGAAGGTGTTGATGATAACATGGTCAATCAGGCCGAAGACACTTTGACAATTCTAAACAAGTATGTCGATAACATCAAAGAAGATAACATAGATAATACTAAGTTGAAAACATTATTGAAAGAACTCTACGTAGAGGCATTGAATACTGAACAAGCATGATTTTATTTCAAAAGGTTCGTTGGAAAAACTTTCTTTCCACCGGTGTATCATTCACCGAGATTAATTTTACCAAGTCTACCAATACTTTAATTATTGGTCAGAATGGTGCAGGTAAGTCCACAATTCTGGATGCACTTTGCTTTGGCCTATTTGGTAAACCATTTCGCAAAATAAACAAACCACAATTACCAAATTCCATCAACTCCAAAGATTGTGTGGTTGAGATTGAATTTAACATTGGCCAGAAACGATATAAAATTGTGCGTGGTATCAAACCAAACACATTTGAAATCTATGTCAATGATGTTTTGCTGAACCAGGATGCAGCTGCAAAAGACTACCAAGAGGTACTAGAGAAACAAATTCTCAAACTAAACTATAAGTCCTTTACGCAGGTTGTCATCCTTGGTTCAGCATCCTTTGTTCCTTTCATGCAATTGTCTGCCGCAGACCGTAGAACAATCATTGAAGACCTACTAGACATTCAAATCTTTTCTTCCATGAATTCGGTTGTCAAAGAAAAAATGTCAACAATCAAAGATGAGATTGGTAAATCTAAGTATGCCATTTCATTGACAGAAGAAAAAATCAATTTACAAAAACAAAACATCGAAGAAAACAAGAAGAACAACGATGCAGAGATTCAGCGTAAACGGGAAGAAGTTGGAAAATCAAAAGAACAACATAATAAATTGATAAATGATATTGAGTTGATTAACAGACACATTTCAGTATTACAAACTAAAGTTGGTAATAAAAAAGAAAAGTTAGACAAGAAGTCCAAAGGTTTATTTCAAATCAAAGGTAAGGTTCAAACTAATATTGACAGAAATCAAAAAGAAATAACCTTCTATGAAACTAACCATGATTGTCCGACATGTAAACAACCGATTACACCTGAGTGGAAAGATTCTCAAGTAGAAGAAAAGACAAATAAAATCACCTCACAAAAAACTGGATTGATTGAGATTGAACAGGAGTTGAGTAAAGTAACTTCTGAAATAGAATCAATCACTAGTATCATTTCTCATATTACCGCACACAATGGTGAAATTATTAAACATACTTCTACCATGTCAGCAATCAGTAATTATATTTCTAAATTGAATGGTGAGATTGATGGATTATCCAAGAAACAAACCAATACGGAAGGCAGTGACCAGAAGTTAACCGAATTGAATACTGAATTGGAAGAGTATAGAAAAAATTACGAAAACATTCTAAACGAAAAACACTACTATGAATTTGCAGGTAATTTATTGAAAGATAATGGTATTAAGACCAAAATTATCAAACAATATCTACCTATTATGAATAAGTTGATTAACAAGTATCTGTCTGCAATGGACTTCTTTGTTAACTTCAACATCAATGAAAACTTTGAAGAAACAATTAAGAGTAGGCATCGTGATGAATTTTCTTATGCCAATTTCTCCGAAGGTGAGAAGATGCGTATTGACTTGGCATTATTGTTTACTTGGCGGCAGATTGCCAAACTAAAGAATAGTACCAATACAAATTTGTTGATACTAGATGAGGTGTTCGATTCTAGCCTTGATACAGTAGGCACAGAAGAATTTCTAAAGTTGATACATGAAATGGGAACAGACACAAATGTGTTTGTTATTTCCCACAAAGGAGACCAACTGTTCGACAAGTTCCGTTCGGTCATTAAGTTTGAGAAAAAAGGAAACTTTTCAAGGATTGCAAAATGAATTTCAATGAATATCTGTCCTACCAAAGAAATGTGGTAGACAAAGAGGTACAAGGCTGGTTTTATCCAATTGATATTGTTCTTGTGTATGGCATATTACAAGGTATGCAATTCAATTTGGATGGTGATATTTGTGAGATTGGTGTTGCAAATGGCCGAAGTGCCATTAATATTTGTAATTTTAAAAACACCAAAGATAATTTCTATCTATATGATATCTTTTCCGAAGAACAGAGAGTTATAGCAGATAACAATATTAAAAAGTTTAGTAAAGGTGAAAACCTAATTTGGAAATTAAATGACACAATGGAATTATTCCCAGATGATTTGATATTCAAAGATCAATTAAAGTTTTTACATATTGATGGATGCCATGAACATCCTGTGGTACTAAATGATTTAATTTTATTTGCAGACAAAATGAAAGATTACGGAGTTATTGCTGTAGATGATTTCAATGACTGGGAGTATCCTGGTGTGAACAGTGCCGTGTGTGAATTTATAATGTCGAAATACAATTATAAAAATTGGAGAATATTTACTATTGGTAACAATAAAGCCTTTCTATGTCAAAGGAAATTTCACCAACAGTATCAAGAAAAATTGCTATCTTTCATAAAGAAAGCAATGCCTACAATGTCGTTCAGTGGTTTAGCTATTAGACCAGTGTATGATGAAAATGTTTTGTTGTGTGATTCCCGATCCAAAGTGGTTGATGTGGATGAACTGTACAAAAAATTGTTTGATAAACCAACCATAGGATAAATTATGAACACAGAAGATATTATTTTATATAACACAGAAGAAACGATTAAGGTTGCACCAGCAACTGAAAAGGTTGAAACATTTGATTTAGTGGCACCAGACCATCCAGCTCTATACAAAGTTTTACCTGAATTTAATTTTGAAAATGTACCAATCAATCCAAATAGTTTTGCATCCACTTTGGTGGAAACTTGTAAGAAGTATAATGGTATTGGTCTTTCTGCCAATCAATGTGGTTTTGAATACCGTGTATTTGTTATGGGTTCAGGTGAAGAATATGTGGCATATTTCAATCCAAGAATTATTTCATCAAAAGGTGAAACACACATGGAAGAAGGTTGCCTTTCTTTCCCTTTCCTAAATTTGAGAATCACCAGGCCTGCCGAAGTTGAAGTAGAATATCAAGACTTTACCGGTATTACACGTACCAAAACATTTACTGGTATAACTGCTCGTTGTTTTCTCCATGAGCTTGACCATATGAACGGAATGTTGTATACTAGTCGAGTGAAACCACTGGCGTTACAATTTGGTTTGAAGAAACTAGATAAGATTAGACGCAAGTATTTTAATCCTAAGAATATGAAACAACTGCAAGCAAGAACTTAATGGCAACACCTATAGATTATGTTGATGCTCAATGGGATGTGTGGTCGAGAACCAATGATGCATCCAGATTTGAACATATTGACACAGAGTTATTAAAAGAAACTCTCATTCAAAATTTGACATATGCATCCAAAATGGATGTGCGTGAGTATACCTTATATCAGAAATGGTGTGAAGTACAGGAGAAGTATCCAACACGTACAATTACCACACTGTTTGGTGATGATAAACAGTTGATTGATATAACACAAAACAATTTGGTTGACAAGGTTAAAAAGAATTTCTGGATGCCAGAAGGTCCAGATGACTATGAAAAATTACGTCCTATATTACAGCTATCAAATGGTGCTGGTGCAGAAACCTGGAACACTATTCGTACATTTTCATCTACAATGAAAAACAATAGTAACATTGGCCGCAATCTGTTTTACACCGTAATTGATGGTCAATCAGGAAAATACCTTGGTGTTATTTGTATATCGTCCGACTTCTTGGATTTAACTCCAAGAGATTCTGCAATTGGTTGGCCAAGAGATGTTAAGACGCAACAAGGAATGATTAATCACACGGCCATAGGTTCAACAATTGTACCACTACAGCCGTTAGGATTTAATTATATGGGTGGTAAATTGTTAGCATTATTGTGTCTATCTGATACAGTACAAAATGATTGGAAGGTTCGTTATGGAGATACACTGGTTGGCGTCACTACAACCTCTTTATATGGTAATACCAAGTCTAATGGTCTATCTCAATATGATGGCCTGGAACATTGGAACAAAATGGGATTCTCTAGTGGCTCGGTTGCTTTCGAACCCACTAGGAAGACTATGAAGATGATCTTTGATTGGATCAAAGAAAATCACACTCGTAAATATTTCGAATGGTGGGAAGCCAAGAATCAAAACGGTTTGCCACTTAAACGTGACCATAAGAATCGATCACTAAATTTTGCATATTCTAAATTAGGAATACCAAAAGAATTGATTCGCACTGAGCATCAGAGAGGTATCTATTTTTCACCTCTCTACAATAACACCAATGAATTTCTTAGGAAAGAAATTGGTGATAAAGAACTGGTCAAATCATTTGATACCAGTACCGAAACTTTGGCAAACATTTGGAAAACCAAATATGCCAAAGGACGTATATCAATGTTGAAAAAGAAAAACAATGTATCTTATGAATCATTGTTCTATGATGACTTGATATACCTGTCTTGGGAAGAAACCAAGGCAAAATATCTACCACAAGTTGGCAGATAAAAACATATACCACAAAATATGTTGACACACACACTAAGTAATAGTATAATGTGAATTCTTGCACAACGCAAGTACTTTGTTTAACTTTGTCATTAGGAGATTTATCTTGACTAAACTATCCGCAAAAACCCGTATCCTTAATTTCTTGAACAAGAAAGAGGGATACAACACACTTTCGACCGCACAGGCTCGTGCTCGTTTTGGCATCCAAAACGTTGCCGCACGTATTGATGAACTTCGCCAAGAAGGTCATGTAATTTACACCAACACCAAATCCCGTGGTGATGGTAGCAAAGTTGCCGTGTATCGTGTTGGCACACCAACCAAATCTATGGTTCGTGCTGCTATCAAAGCTGGTTACAGCTTCAGCGCCTAATTAGGTGAATTGTGGGGAGACCACTTCTAGTGGTACTCCCCTTTTTTTATTTTTGGAGAGTAAATGGAAATTTCAATTAAAAAAGAGGAACTTCAAAAGAAAAGTATTTTTGTTGCGACACCAATGTATGGCGGCATGAATCATGGACTGTATGCGAAAGCTTGTCTTGATTTACAAGCTGTTTGTATGCAGTATGGTGTGAGCGTGAAATTTTCATATCTTTTCAATGAGTCCCTAATCACTAGAGCAAGAAATTATCTCGTAGATGAATTTCTAAATCGTTCAGATTGTACACACATGTTGTTCATTGACGCTGACATTCATTTTGATCCTAAAGATGTTATTGCACTTCTGGCTTTGGATAAAGATGTTATTGGTGGCCCTTATCCTAAGAAAGCCATTAAATGGTCTTCTGTTAAGAAAGCTATGACTAAAAATCCAGATATGGATGCTGGAAACTTGGACAAAGTTACAGGCGATTATGTATTTAATCCTGTACGTGGTACTGATAAGTTCTCTGTTTCTGAACCACTTGAGGTTATGGAAATCGGAACTGGTTTTATGATGGTTAAACGTGAAGTGTTTCCTAAATTTGCGGAAGCATTCCCACAGTTGCGTTACAAACCAGATCATGTTGGCCAAGCTCACTTTGACGGTTCACGTTATATCCATGCATACTTTGATACAATGATCGACACCGTAGATTCTGCAACAGGTGGTGGTTCCGACCGTTACCTATCAGAAGATTATATGTTCTGTCAGTTATGGCGCAAGACAGGTGGTTCGATTTGGTTGTGCCCTTGGATGCGTTTGGATCACATTGGAACATATCACTTCAAGGGAGATATGCCTGCCGTAGCAAACTTTGTTGGAGAAATGTGATGATTGTCGGCCTCGTAGGTTTCATTGGTTCGGGTAAAGGTACCGCTGGTGATATTTTAAAAGATGTTGGTTTTAAACAACTTAGTTTTGCCGGTGGTGTCAAAGACATTGCGGCAGTTATGTTTGATTGGCCAAGAGAGTACCTAGAGGGCGACACAAGCACATCCAGAGAGTGGCGGGAACAACCAGATAAATTCTGGTCTAAAAAATTTGGCAAGGATTTTACACCACGATTAGCCCTACAGTTACTTGGTACTGAGGTTGGCCGTGGTATTTTTCATGAAAATTTTTGGGTCGATAGGTTAGAAAGACTTATTGATAGAGAGAAAAATTATGTCATTACCGATGTACGATTTCAAAATGAAATTGATTTTGTGCATAAGAACGGTGGTGTTATGGTTGAAGTCCAGCGTGGTATTACACCACACTGGTATGAAATTGCATCACAAGCAAATAGGGGTTCACATAAAGCCGAAAGTTTTATGTATGAAAATGGTCCACATGAATCTGAATGGAGATGGATAGGCGGTCATATTGACCACACCATTGACAATGATGGTACTGTGGAAGACTTGAAAAATAATTTAATGAAGTGCTTGACTCGTTCTTACGGATCGAATACAATAAGTGAATTGACTGAAGGAGTATCGTAATGAAATTATCGAATGAGACCTTAACGGTTCTTAAAAACTTTGCCAACATTAATCCTGGCATTGAGTTTAAGACTGGTAAGAAATTGACAACCATTTCTGCAACCAAGACTGTCTTGGCAAAAGCTGGAATTAAAGATGACTTTCCACAAGACTTTTGTATCTATGATTTGAACCAATTTTTGTCGGTTCAATCCTTGTACAAAGACGGTGAAATTGATTTCGATAACGAACATGTTATCTTCAAGGTTGGTCGTAAGAAACTAAACTATCGCAAGACTGCAAAGAGCATGATTGTAACTCCACCAGATAAAGATTTAACTCTTCCTTCTATAGATGTTTCTTTCACACTAAAAGAAGATGAATTGGCTTCTGTTCTTAAAACTGCAAGCATTCTACAATCACCAAATATTGCCATCACATCTGATGGTGAAAAGATTTACATTACAACTTGTGATTCGAAAGACAATTCTGCACATACCGATTCAACAGAAATTGCTGATGGTAATGGCAAAAAGTTTAAAGCATTATTCTTAACTGAAAACTTTAAGATGATCGCCGGTACCTATGAGGTACAAATTTCTTCAAAAGGATTATCCTATTTTAGAAATTCAAAAGAAGATATGCAATACTGGATTGCTATCGAAGCTAAAGAATCTGACCTAACATTTGGAGATTAATATGATTTGGATCACAGAAGCAGCAAGCGGTAACAAGATTGCCGTTAATCCCACATACATTGTGGCAGTGTTCACCATTTCCGAAGGTGACCAAAAAGGTAAAACAGCAATCAATTTAACCAATGGTAATGTTGTTGTTAATGAATCTGATTATGATGTTGTTGGAATGATAGGTGCAAAATGACTAAGGTGAATACACTATTCGGTTCCTTTGATGATGAAGCATTGAAGAAACTCAAAGGTTATGTGGATGAAGCAGTTCACCACATGCACAAGAACGATTCAAACAGTGCTGCAATCAAAGACATTATTGACATTGCATATGATGAGTTGAAGATTCCTAAAAAGATTCTTAAACGCATGGCAAAGACTCAGCACAAAAATTCATTCCAAACTGAAGTTGCAGAGTCTAAAGAGTTTGAAGCACTATACGAAAGTATGGTTGAGGTGAAGTAATGCAACAGTTGGAGATTCAATTCTTTTATCCATTGACGGATCAAAAGACATTGGATTTGGATTTTACTCCAAGTGAACAATGGAATGCAGAACATAGTAAGAAATCGAATATTACTTATGGTGGCAATTTTTTCATTGGTAATGGTGGTACTGGTCTTACTATATCATCGTCATCACCAATGGCAGGTTCTTTTGTTATAAGACCACCTTCTGTGAAAAATGTTGGTAAGTGGGAAATCACAGATTCTATGTTTGTGTATAGACCCACTAAGCCAAATGCAGTCGTAAGATTTTTTGCCAAGTTACTACTTGGTTTTAAATGGCATGACGAAATTTAATTATATTATGGAGAATTTGAATGTCGCAACACATTTTGTGGGTGGAGAAGTATCGTCCTAAAACCATTGAAGATTGTATTCTTCCTGATGGTATCAAGTCAACATTTCAGGAGTATGTAAACCGTAAAGAGATTCCCAATCTCTTGTTGGCGGGTTCTGCTGGTGTCGGTAAAACTACAATTGCAAAGGCTCTCTGTGAAGAAGTCGGTTGTGATTATATTATGATTAACGGTTCAGATGAATCGGGTATCGATGTTCTACGGAACAAAATCAAAAACTACGCATCATCCATGTCTTTGTCAGGCGGCCGCAAGGTTGTCATCATTGACGAAGCGGACTATCTAAATCCAAATTCAACTCAACCTGCCATGCGTGGTGCGATTGAGGAGTTTGCATCCAACTGTTCTTTCATCTTCACATGTAACTTTAAGAACAGAATCATTGATCCAATACATTCTCGTTGTACTGTTGTTGACTTCAAAATCAATGGCAGTAAACAAAAGATGGCTGCGGCTTTCTTTAAACGTGCTGAGTGGATTCTGGAACAAGAAGGTATAACCTACGACAAAGCCGTGGTCGCTGCGGTTATTACTAAACACTTTCCCGATAATCGCCGTGTTCTTAATGAATTGCAGCGTTACAGTGTTAGTGGTACAATCGACAAAGGCATTCTTGCATCGGTTTCTGATGTGCAGATGAATGAGCTGGTGTCTTCTATTATGAACAAGGACTTTGCTTCTTGTCGAAAATGGGTTACAAACAACCTCGACAATGACGTTACCAGAATATTTAGAAACATCTATGATTCATTGTATGACAAATTAAAACCAAACTCTGTACCACAAATGGTTCTGATATTGGCCAAGTATCAATATCAATCGGCCTTTGTTGCAGACCATGAAATCAATTTGATTGCTTGTTTGACGGAACTTATGGTTGAATGTGAATTCAAATGAGTCCGTTCGACTATGCTGATTTCATCCTAAGAAAAAAGACACCAGAAGGTGACTTAGATTTCAAGGATTATGCTCCATTTCTAATCAACAGGTCTTTATCTAATCACCTGGATTGCGTGTTGTTTGTTAACGAAATCAACATGTGGCCTGGTCTGGACAAGGACATGCAATACCAGTATCTTCTAAATAGTATCAGGCCCATGAAACGGAAGTTTGTTCCGTGGCAAAAAGCCGATTCTGATAGGGATATTGAGTGTGTGAAAATCTATTTTGGTTATTCAAACGCCAAGGCTAAAGAAGCCCTTCGTATTCTTACTGATGAACAAATCGCTGATATAAAAACAAAAATAGATACAGGCGGAGTGAAGAATAATGATAGACGTTAAAGACCTAGTTGAAGTGATATTGGATGAAAAAGATGATTTTTTAAAAGTCCGTGAGACATTGACACGGATCGGTGTTGCGTCCAAGAAGGACAAGACACTATATCAATCTTGCCACATACTCCACAAACGTGGTCAATACTATGTGGTACATTTCAAAGAGTTGTTTGCCCTAGATGGTAAACCAACCGACATTACCGAAAATGACCTATCACGTAGGAATGCTATTGCAAACCTATTGGAAGATTGGGGTCTAGTAAAAATTGTCAACAAGAAACAGACCGAGGTACCTGCACCCATCTTTCTTTCACAGGTAAAGATTCTTTCTCATAAAGAGAAGAATGAGTGGCAATTAACTCCAAAGTACAATATTGGTAAAAAACCACAACCGGCTTGACAACCTGTATAAATAATACTATAATAATGGTGCCGTGCTCTTTGAGGCGGCAATTTTTTAATCTTGCTTTTTAAGGAGAAAACTATGACAGGATTACTGTTTCCAAAATTCGACCAACTGTACCCAAACATGATTGGTCTAGACCAGATTACCGATATGTTGCAAGCTGCAACCAAAGATATTGCGAAATCTGTACCAACTTATCCCCCATACAATATCAAACAAATCAAAGACAACAAGTTCGTTATCGAAATGGCTGTTGCTGGATTTGGAAAATCTGATATTGAAATTACCATGGAAGGTAATAAGTTGGCCATCAAAGGTGCCTCTAAAGAGGATGACAACCAGGATTATCTATACAAAGGTATTGCCAACCGTGCATTTGAACGCACCTTCACACTGAAGGATACGATTGAAATTAAGAATGCTGAATTGGTTAATGGTATGCTTAAAGTGTGGTTGGAAAATATGGTGAAGGCACAAGACGCCATCAAGAAAATTTCCATTCAAACAAAGGAAGACTAATGTTTAAAAAACTATTTTCAAGTATATTGGAAGCCATAGAGGCTATCAAGAAACACAGATCAGACCGTACCTTAAAAGGTAGATAACCATAAGGGGTCTTGACAGACCCCTTTTTTTGTTGTATAATGGTGTCATTATGAAAACTGTTAAAACTTCCATTCGCAAATTACGCAACCGCTTGAACCCAAGTGAAATCTATTTTACTCAATCCGATTGGGATCCCAAAGAGATTGATGGTGTACTGTTTTTGCCTGTGGCGGAACAGATACCGATTCCTAGAGGCCGCATGTTAAAGTGGATGAGAAAAGATTCTTTAGAATATGTTAAATAACGCCCGTATAGCTTAATGGTAAAGCAGGAAACTCATAATTTCTTGAGTGGTGGTTCGATCCCATCTGCGGGCACCAATTGAAAGTGATATGTGAAACAAAAATTTCGTGATGCATATATGAAGGTGGCAGAAACTTTTGCAGAATTGTCTTCCGCCAGACGCCTTCATGTTGGCGCAATTATAGTGAAAGATGATAGAATTATATCTATTGGATACAATGGTATGCCTTCTGGCTGGGATAATAATTGTGAAGATGTAGAATGGTGCAATGCTGGTGGATGGTTGAGTCCTGAAGAAATTGTAGAAGGTTGGCCATACGAAGGCGCATATCTAGATGCAGATGGCAATGAAATGCAAAACCGTTACAGACTAAAAACAAAACCGGAGGTTCTTCATGCGGAAACTAATGCAATCGTTAAGCTGGCAAGATCGAATGAATCTGGCCTTGGGGCTCATCTCTTTGTTACTCATGCACCTTGTTTGGACTGTGCCAAGCTTGTTTACCAATCTGGTATCAATAGCGTTTATTATCGCAATAGTTATCGTATCCAAGATGGCTTACATTTCTTGGAAAAAGCAGGAGTGAAAGTGGAAAAGATGTGAATCTCTAAATAAGCCTGGGACACTATTGTCCAAAGGAGTTCCCATGCGTGTTAAGGTAGTGAATTGTCCAGACAAAGACTTCAAGCCTTTTGTAGAAAGAGCTGCCCAATTCTACGCCAAAGAACTTGTGCCTAACACCAGAATACGAAACAACTGTTTTACTGAAATTAAATTTGATGAATCCATACAAGAATATGGGTTTGCAAGTGTTGAAGAATACAATACAAGAAACAAACCAAGACAGTTTTTGATAGAGATTCATCCAGGCATTGGGTCCAGAAGAATACTAGAAACACTGGCCCATGAAATGGTTCATGTCAAACAGTACATTCAAAATGAAACCAACGACCAGCTGACCAAGTGGCGGGGTAAAAGGATCAATTCTGACAAAGTGGACTATTGGGTGCAACCATGGGAAATAGATGCATATGGCCGTGAGACTGGACTACTAACAAAGTTTGCAATTTCAGAACATCTCTGGGAAATATTTGAAGATTTTGTTAACCCAGGAGAACCAATAGTTAAACAATCAATCCGTTGGAAAATAAAATCTTAAAAAAACTGCTTGCCAAGGCTCAAAGTTTACTATATAATACAAACATATTTAATTTTTAGAAAGAAAAAAGTGTCTCTCATATCCCATAAGCCCTTTACGTTACAACTAGAGTATCGCACAATGAATTGCGCCGATAGCTCATGGGCGATTACAACCGGGTTTTGTGTAGATGAGGGATGGGACGGATAAAAAAGTTCTAAAAAAGACTCCAAACACAAGACCCTAGACCTAAAAAATCTAGGGTTTTTTGTTTGTTGTTTCAATACAACACAGTGGTTGCCAGGTCATCGAATCTGTCATATAATA
>Ga0209355_1000686_pt1 | contig 19848 bp, 22 predicted proteins | sample LauGreSBDMM110SN_3_FD_187563 | JGI IMG/M metagenome (GOLD analysis project Ga0209355, IMG submission 187563) | Freshwater lake microbial communities from Lake Michigan, USA - Sp13.BD.MM110.SN (SPAdes) (version 2) | ecosystem: Environmental > Aquatic > Freshwater > Lake | place: Lake Michigan... | reverse complement strand
GTGACATATATATATATACTAACAAATAAAGTCTTTAAATATTAATCCACATATTAATTAAGATTAAAATTAAAGATAATATTATCATTACCATCAACCTCTAATTTTTGATATTTACTTATACAAAACATTCTAGTTGTATTATCATTTTCATTTTCTTTTATACAAGTAATAACTAATGAATTATTATTATGAAATGATTTATCAACCCCTTTTATAATATGTTTAACATCATTTATAAGAATAGTTTTATCAACTTTCATTATATTACAAGCGATATTATTAGTTATATTATTTTTCAGTGTTAGTATAAGTGAACCATTAATTATTTCAAATGTATAATTGTCAATATTATCTATAATAGTTTGTGACATATTTATACTAACAATAATGTTTTTAAGCAGTTTTAACACAAATTATTTACCACATTATTTGTGTAAGGTCGGACCAAAAATTATTTTGTTTTTCTTTTGCTTTTTCCGATTCTTTCGCATATTTAAAGGCTAATGCGGCAGAATGTTGGTCGTGTTCTTGTTGTTGTTGTAATAATTTACGCTCAGACTCTTCTTTTGTTAAAGGAGTAGTATCAACTTGGTCACGATGTCTTTTATATTCGCTTATATTATTGAATTTCTGCATTTTATTATAATCTTCTTGCGTAACAGGAATAAGTGTTTCAGTGTAAGCCTGTTTTAGATCTGTATAATTGTCACTAGAAAAATCATTACCTCCATCAAGTAACGACCCCCCAAAACTAGATGAAACCATATCGGTTACCCCTGTATACAAAGTTAGCGATTGAATTTGTTTTTTCTTTTGTTCGAATACATCATTCATATTTCCCTTGGTAACATTTTCATTAACCGAAATAAAACCTTCATCCGATTTAAGCCAGTCGCCATAGCCTTGTTCTGTAGGATTTTCTAAACGACCTTTTTCGAATGCTTCGTTGAACCAAGAATTGAAATTTTTAGAATCTTTAAAGTCTTTATTTTTATCAAACATATTGTCAAGAATTGTTTTATTACTTTCGTTGAAGTAATCTTCATTGTCCATTTTTTTCTTTGTAGATTTATTTTGAAACTCATAAATGTTGTAAAGACGTTTATATGCTTTTGAAAAAAATAGGAAATATTTAGAGTCTAATTGTGATTTATCCGGATGCATTTTAAGAACAATTTGTTTAGCTAATTTCATCGTTTCATCATTTAAAATATTTCCATTGATATTGAAAAGATGATAAAGGTCATCTAATGAATAATTGTCTAAATCAAGATCCAAAGTATTAAGTGTAGTATTTTGAAAACTAACAGGTTTTGTTAGTTTGGATTGAGTAATAAAAGGGTCATCTTTATAATCATTATCAGATTGACGAATTTTTATACCAGCCTTAGGACAATTATTAGTATAATCTCTTTTATACATTTATATTATAATATTCGAATATTTAATTATAATATAAACTTATATAATTCGTTAACTTATTAACTTGTATAATTCGTTGTATGAGGTTGAGTACAATGACCGTCATTTAAAATGAGTCTGTAAATAGTAGGTTTAGGTAATGGATATATAGGAGCTAATCTAATTGGGTTACATAAAACATATGAACTAACAAATTCGGATACAGATTGTCTTGAAAGAGGAATGTTAATACGTTGTTGTTCTGTAGAAATAAAATATAATTCTTTAATTTCAATATTCCCAAAATGATTCATAATAATTGAATATAAATCAATTAATGATTGATTTTTATAAATGGTAATAAATGTGCTATATCCGCAACATTTAGTCACTTCAAAAATAAACATAATGTTAAACATATTACGGGTATATTCATTGAGTTTTTCTTGGTATTGGTTATCCATATAATAAAATTATATTTTTCTTTAAGTAGTTTTCGTTAAGTATTTAATCTCTTTAAGTAGTTTTCGTTAAGTATATGAAATAAAATAATAATAATATATATGACAAAATCTAAAACTCATAACAAAAAAAATAAAATAAAGAAAAACAAAACATTAAAATTAAATAATACAACTGGAATACCATCAGCATATAAAAATATAACTGGTTCTATATTTATAAACGCGTTTAAACATAATATTAATTATTTAAAAAAGAAAGCAAAAACCGATATTATGCCTGTTTTAAAAGCCAATGCATATGGACACGGAATTATTGAAATGGCTAAGATTTGTAGAATTTTAGGAATAAAATATATTGGCGTTGCCACACTAGGTGAAGCAATTCAAATAAGAAACAGCGGTGATAAAGGCCGAATTTTAGGTTGGTTATATGATGTCACTACTAATGAAGTAAGAGATTCCGTTTTAAAAAATATCGATATTGGTATTTTCGATGAAAATCATATACCTATTATATCTAAGTCGCTTCCTCAAGGGGTAAAAGCTAAAATACATTTATTTGTTGATACTGGTATTGACAGGAATGGTGTACCATATGATAAAGCAGTTGAAGCCGCTAAACAAATAGTGAAAGACCCTAAATTTGAACTTGTTGGATTAATGTCGCATTTATGTTGCGCTACAGAAAAAGTAAATAATAAACCAACATTGAAACAACTTGAATTATTTAGAAAATTAAGACAAGATTTAGCTGATTTAAATATTAAACCACCACTAGTTCATATTGGAAATACAGCAGGAATATTAGATTATGATCTTTCTGATTTTACATTATCCAGAAGTGGATTCGGAATATATGGATACGGTTCAAATAAGTTAACCCCTATAATGGATATAACATCTAAAATAATTCAATTAAAATATGTCCCAAAAGGAGCTGGAATTGGTTACAATAGAACATTTATTGCTCATAAAAAAACATATATTGGAATTATTCCAATAGGTTATGCTGATTTTTTACCATTAACAAAATCTGAAGAATTAAGTGTAATTGTTAATGGAAGTAAAAGAAAGGTATTAGGAATTGAAAGTATGGACCAAATTGTGATACAGGCAAAAAAAGGAGATAAATTAGGAGATATAGTTGATATTTTTGGGAAAAAAAATAAACATTTTTTCTCTGGTGAAGAATTTGCACAAATGGGACATACAACATTATATAATATATTAACTCATATTGGAAATAGAGTTGATCACAAATATATTTTATAATGAAATAAAAAATTGAAATAAATAATACTGTATAAAGACCTTTTACATATTACAACAATGAACTTTAAAAGTATTATAAATTTTATCAATATTTTTAAACAAGGTAAAACGCCTCTTGGACGTTGGAATATTCATAATTATAAAGAAACTACGCTTAAAATTGATTATGCAAATGAAGACAATTGTGGTATCTCTTCAAATAAAAATATAATACAACCAAAACATATTGGAGGTTTAAAAATTTATAATCCACAAGGAGACTATTATCATATTTCTTCCAGAGATTATATAAATATACTATACGCCGCAAAAGCAAAAGAAAAAGAAAGAAAACAACAACAACAAGACGATGACAAATATATGTTTATGATGGGTTTCGAATCAGCACATAACTAAATTATTAATTATTTTTTAATGTATTTAAATATATATATTAAAACAATTTAAAACAATTTAATATATTATAATAATAATGCAATTAAGAAGTGGTAAAATAATAAATTTCGATACTAAATTTGTCACTATTAAACCAAAACCAATATATAAAGATATATCAGTTTTAACTAAATACATTAAAGATAAAGGTGGAACAACCGATTTAAAAAATATTATTAAAGCAATACGTGAAGGCGGCACTTTATTTAATATGTTAGATTGTCCATCTCGTGTGCTAGGTTTGGCATTAAAATATAACTTTGTAAAAAAAAACAAGGATGTAATTACATTGTGTAATTTATACCATAAAACTAATTTATGAATCATTTTGTTCAAGTAATGTATAAAATCCTTCACCTGTCATTTCTCCAAATAAATTATTTCTTTCTTCAATAATATCTGTAATATTTTTAAACTCTTTTTTATTTTCTTTTACTAATGTTTTTTTTACTATTCCATAATAATAATAACCATCACTATAACGTTTCTTTTGTAAATTTAATTCCTTTAGGTAATTTGATAATCTATTTTTAAACCCAGCCATTTTAGTCTTATCAATAACACATAATTTTTCTTTTGATAAAATATCATATAATACTTTTGCCTTTATTTTGTTATCTATATCATTTGTAATGTTATAAAATGTATTTAAATAATATTTAACACTTTTTTCTTCTTCTAATAATTGTTTGTTATTATTTAGTTTATTATTACTAAATTCAATAAATTGAGAGGTTGATACTAATGACTCATTAATTTCTGTTGAATTATCGAAAATATTTCCATTATAATGTTTATTTATAAAAAACTCTATTTCATCATTATCTGTTTTTATTGAAAATAATTCTATAAATCCATATTCGGGGTATTCAAAAATACTTGTTAGTGTATCTAAATCTGGATCTATTATAGTAACCGTTTGGAAAAATAAAGGATTTATTACATTTATTAAAACTATTATTAGTTTAAATTTCGTTAATTCTTCCTTATTTTTATTTTTATTTTCACTTTTATTTATTTTTATTTCTTCTAATGAGAAATAATTACCTCCGCCATATAAATCATTATTATATGCGGTTAATCCATCATCATTCATATATTGTATAACACTGAATTTATCTTCTATTTTTAATATTTCTGTATTATTTAATGCATGTTGTAAATCCATATTTTCAGTTGAAGCACTTAATTTTGTTTCCCCTTTTAAATCCTTTTTAACAGAATAATTACATATTTTTTTATCTTTTGTATAAAAATATTCATCTTTGTAATCAATATTGTGAGGTATTTTAATTCCTAGATCATCTAACGTTTGGGTTTTTTTAATAGAGACTTTTGCTGTAGTTGTAAGAACACTTATAGACATTAAACGTTCAATAACAAAAATTTTACTTTGGAGAATAATGTAATTTAACACTCTAGGAACATATTCATTTATAAATGTATCTTTATGTTTATAATTCATATTTTTAAATAATATCATTGAAATATCATCAATATTTATTTCTTTTGGAATTATTATATTAGTGTCTTCAATATCAATAAGTTGATTACACGTGTCATACCATTTTTTTATAATATTTATATATTTTTCATTTATTTTAATGACAGGTCTAAATGTATCATCTTCGAAATTAATTAATATTAATTCTGCGTTGTTAGTATTTTGTGGTTCAATTATTCTGTTTTCATTTTGTATCCAATTTGATTCCTTTGCTTCTTTTGACAACCAAAAATCCGGTATATCGAAAGACTCTCGTATATCGAAAGACCTATTTTTTATCCCATTTGGTTTAATGTCAGGAAATATAGAACTTGAAACCCACGGAGAAATAGTAGAATCCAAATCAGGTTGTCTTATTAATGGTTTAACAAAAGGTATTGGTTTAAAAATAGGTATAACACTAGGTATAACACTAGGGTTTACATCAGGTTTAATAGTTTCAATAATTCGTTTAGGTTTATTACCTTTAATTATAGTACAAACTCTTTTCTTATTTTGTTCGATAATTGTAGCAAGTTCTTCATTTGATATTCGTTTTTTTTCGTTATTTATTTTTTGTTTTAATTTTTTTTGATTTATATGATATAATAATGATGCTAAAATTTGTTGATTTTTATTCGCATTAATTATGGGTTGTGTATACCCCTCTACATCATTCACTTTTGATAAATGATTATCGTCTAAAGTATGATCGACTGTCGCGTCAATTATAGCATCTGTATCGTCGGTGTTTTCGACAACTGATAAACTAATATTTTCTGTTTTTGGGTGTTCATTCATTCCTTAATTGTTATACATAATTATTTTTGCTATTTTTAACGCAATTAAACAATATATTAATATTCATATCTTATATTTAAATACTTATTAAATATAACATATATTTCACATTCATCTACAATTTGTTCCTGCAGGATTTCTACGAGCAGTCACGCCATTTGGACAACATCCATATCTTGTTCCAGCACATCCACCAATTGGCTTCACATAAACAGTACTATTATGTTGTGATGAATTAGTATCCATTCTTGATAATAAAAATATTATTAATAATATAAGAAAACCAATTATTATTAAATTAATATTCATTTATATTATGGCTAAATATTTATTTTTTTTTAATGATTGACAATAAATGTAATCCACATCGTTTAAAAAAAGCATCTAATTGAACTGGATCTGAACCCGTAATTGAATCATCTGGAATAAAACTTGTATTATCCCTTTTATAACACAGCATCACTGGAATACCATTTACCATTTTTTTACTTTTTAAATATGCATATAAATCAAATGATTCATCCACATCAATGTCACAGCAAATCACATTATCAGGCGAAGATGCAAAAAACGCATCCACCACTGGTTTAATTGTTTTACAGGGTCCACACCAAGAAGCGCCCAATTTAAGTATTACTAAACCTGGGTTTTTTTCCAATAACTTTGTAAAATGATTTCGACTTTGAAAATAGGATATTATTGTTTTTTCTGTTTTATTAATCGACATTTATTAGTATTTAGAAAAAAATATTCGTATTTTAACAAATACTATATATCATTTCTCGATAACCACTTTTTTAATCACATTTCTAGCTATTTTTTCATAGTTTTTGTCTGATTCTTCTACTGTTGAACCAGACATTGAATTTAATACAATTTTCATATACTTATCACTTTCTTTTGAATTTGGGTTTAAAAAATCTGGATGTTGTTTTTGCCATTCACTAATCTGTTTTATATTTTTATTCGCAACATTCTTTATTGCTCTAGTTAAATTCGTTTTTTGTTCGTCATCTTTCGACCAAATGTTGTTTTCTTTAATATACAATATTTCTCTTTTTGAATCACTGCAGTGTATTGGTCTATCTGTATAATTCATTTCATCCAGTTTCTTAATGAATACCTTACTAATCCCTTCAGCATAACCTATTTTACCTGTTGTTTCGAGATCCGATATAGATACTTGAAGTTGGTCTACAAAATCACTCATATTGATCGCGTCTTTACACGTTTCGTTTAAAAATACTTGTAAATTAAACGTTTTATTTGTGTTTCCACAATTATTATTAATGGTGTTATTGTTATGGGTTCCGTTTTTGAGTATATCCATCATATATTTTTGATTCTCTTGTAAACTCGCAAATAAATTATTTTTGAATTCGTTGTTATCTTTGATTAGCATCATAATTATTTCTTTATCTGTCATTTTATTAGTTGGCTGAGTGTTACAAGACAGATTATTAGTAGATAAGGTTTCATCAATAATGCATTTTTTAGAATGTTTCCATATTCCTGATTGAGATACATATATTTTTCCACAATGTTGACAATTGTATTCGGCATTTTTTATCATTTCCTCGGCATTTCCAATTATTTCCTCGGCATTTCCATTTTCATTGACACTGACAGAATGTTTTTTTGTTTTAAGGTGAGCAATCCAATTGCTATGCTTACGACAATTAAAATTACATTTTACACAATTATATTCGAGGTTATTTGGCATTTCCATTTTCGTATATATTGGAAATATAAAAAAATGCCTAAATTGTTTTCATAAAGTATATAAAAATTTATCATCACATATTTTTCGAAGAAAAAATGATTTTTAGAGCATTATGCTCACAACCCACTTTTGCGAAGTATTTTTGGAAAGATACCCCAAGGTTTCTAAAATTGGACATTTATAAATGTCCAAAAATGAAAACCCAATTTACTTTTAGGATTTTTTTTGTGATTGAAAGTTTCGCCAATTTTCACCATTTATTATTATGACGATAAATGGTAACAATATTTTATTTTTTATTTGTTACGATAAAAGATGATTATTATCAGTAATAAATTTCTCTAATTCATTAATATCTATTTCATTCATATCTACATGGGATTCCCAAAAATATCTACAATAAGCCCATACAAAATCACAATTACCTTTGTACCAATGCTCGTATTTTTTAATAAGTTCAAAATATAGTCGTTTAGGTAATAAAGGTAACGATGCTCTAGGTAAAACATAGCATAATTGAACTATTTCTGAGACGGGATTTGGTATGCAATAAGGCACAAATTCAGTGTTAAATAGGGGAATATGTTTAATTAAATCTTGTAGTAGAGGTGGATAATTATATTTATATTTCCAACGCCAATCGGGGCACCCAGTGGTGTAATATTTCATAGTCCATTCGAGCCCTTGTAAATAATTAATGGAAATTTCGCGCTTTAAGGCTTCGTCGACATTATCTTTAAATCCAAATAACCCTTGATAATATCTCGATTGCCAAGATGGTTTCACAGGGTTTATAAAATGTTCCATTTCTCTATCGAACACAGGTGTTGTTTCAAACTTTTTATATTTTTCTTCAGGAGTATTGTCTGGTAACCTATATCGTTCTTTTTTATTACGAGAATAGTGTTCTTTAATAATAAATTCTTCTTCTTGATTTGCTAAGAATTGCACCAGTTTCCTAACATTACCCCAATAAATGGTCTTTCCATCAGTGAGGTTAAGATTTCGGTCTCCAATTGTTGCTTTATATGCATTCATCATTTTATCAACACCGCCAGTTCTAATATTGATTGCAGGAAAATGAGGTAAAAAATCATTTCCTAAGAAGAAACATAAAAATATATAATCGTATTTTTTGTTTTTTTGTTGTTCTGTTGTTAGTTCTTTGTCGTTATTCAAATATAGTGTTAATGAATGGGCAAATTCGGGAATATCAAGAAAATAATTTGAATTGGGTTCTAATGAATTATCAATTGATTTTATGAAATGTGGTGTCTCTCTGAATAAATAAATATGGGGAGATATTGGTAAATGATTAATTGACAGCATAATTAAGTCTGCATCTAAACCGTAGATAACGGTTGTTTCGTTACTATGTTTTTCCAAATTGGAACGAATATACGAAAATAATTTATGCTCGCCTTCGCCTACTTCATTAGAGCCGGAAACGATAACGGAAATATTCCGGGATTTATTAAAGTGCTCCGATATTTTATTATTTAGTTGAGCCATAAATTTAGTTCCAGGGGTGATAGCCGTTGTATTCCAGGCGTCCTCTGTTTCTTTTTTAAAAATAATACGAGAAATTTCATTTTGATACCAAGATTTATAACGACGTGAACGTTGTTGTTCTAATTTAGCCACAGGAGCAACCCCGTCAAAAGCAATAATGACCATTTTGGATGGCTGGATAATAGAAATATATTCCTCGATTTTAGAAATAACTGATTTTATAATGCTTATAGCTATAGTTTCGGTTAGTTTATCAACCTCCATTTTGCTGTAAGTATCATAAATAATGGAATTACAATCTAAATAAAGATTGTCAACCTTTAGAACATCTTTTACATATTTTTTAATGATATGTGGATAATTTTTGACTAGAAAACTGAAATAATTTGCGATTCCCATTATGATATATAACTATGTTATGGTGTGTTTAATATTGTTTTTTAATTAAAAATAATAAATATCTTTAGTAAAAATCGTAATATAATTATAATAATATTTATATATAATAAATGAGTGATAAAAACGCACCTTTAAAGAAAAACTCAGTAAAAAAACCAACACAAGAGATTATATTATTGATCGAAAAAAAGTTAATATTTTTTCAAGATGTAATTCAAACAACCATTTTACATGTTCAAAAAAGTAAAAATCTGGATATAATTAGTACAAGTGAATTAAACGGTTGTGTTAATTTACTTATTGAATTAAGTAAAAAAATAAAGAGTATTTGTGATGTAAATAAAAAAAGTAATACAGATAATATTATAAATACACTTCAACTTGTGAATAATGAATTATCCACTTTATTTAAAATGTTTGGAACAAATTCATTTGAAGATTTGTTATGGATATGCTTTGGAAACAATTCCGTAAATACTTATGCTATTTCTGATATGGATAAACATAAATTCGAATTATTAAAAAAATACTTTCATCCAACAAGTTATAAAATACTTGGAATGAAAAAAAATGAAAACGATAAAGATGCAAAAAATGATGACACTTCATTAAATGATAAATCAAAAAATTTAGATAGTGTTGATATAAATATAAAAATAAAGTCATTTTACTTGAAGGTATATGGTATTCAATTTATAATACATAATCCACAGCATAAAAAAAGCATTATAATTACTGGAGTAGTAGATGATATAATGATTGATTTTTTAAGTAACAAATATATAAATTTAAAATACCAAGCGATAAAATCAAATGCGCCGCATTCACCTGAATTTCAATGTGAAACGTTTAACAGATTTATTCAATCACTTAATTTAAAAGATTATTTAATTTCAGAACCCCACGAAATTTATTTAAAATATTCGGGTTATTTAAGTAATTTAAATATTTTAGGACAAAAACCGACAGCACAGGTGGTAAAAGATTTTGTATCTTCGGATTTATATATTAAAAGAAATACAATAATCCAATTGTTAGTTAAAATAGATAAATACGATAATCAATATTTGGCTTATTTATTATATGATCTGTTATCAAATGATATAAACGGAATAATAGATACTCAAGAACAAACGAGTTTATTTGATAGTTTTCCATGGTCAATAAAACAATATTTTAAAGATGCAATGAAAAGTACAATTCAATATACAAATGAATTATCAAATTTTGATATTCAAAAAATACCATTAGAACAACAAATTTGTTTATTAAAGGTAAACGATTCAGTAAAGGAAAAAGCTATGCAGAAATTAAAGGAAATAAAATCAAAATCTGAAGATTCAGGTTCAAAGGCTAGACAATATTTAGACGGTTTATTAAAAATACCATTTAATGTTTATAAACGTGAGACCATATTAGATATAATGTCTGATATTAAATTAAAATTCATTAATATAGTTCAATCAAATAATATAACTAACAATCCAGTAAAAGACAATTATACAAGCTTGGAAATATTAAATACCTTGAAAGAAATAAAAAATAGTGAAAAAAAAGAGTTAGATATTGTAAATATAATCAATGAAAAAATAAAAACAACATCAGCAGGAGAATTAAAAAATACTGTAAAAAAAATAAACGATGCTATTTTGAAAAATAAATTAATATATAATAAATTAAAATTAAATAACAGAAATATGATTGAAAGACAAAATGACATTATGGTGTTTGTTCAAACTAACAAAACAGATAATAAATTATTAACCGAATTATTTGATATAAAAATAGTTGTTAGTATAACTCCAAATAATATACAAGAAATTGAAACAAAATATGGCGAGATAAATAGTTATATGAAAAATGTAAAGACAATTTTAGATAATTCAGTTCATGGTCATAATAATGCGAAAAAACAAATAGAAAGAATTATTGGTCAATGGATAAATGGAAAACAAGATGGATATTGTTTTGGGTTTGAGGGCCCCCCAGGTACAGGCAAGACGACATTAGCAAAAAAAGGATTATCTGATTGTTTAAAGGATGAATATGGAATACCACGTCCATTTGCAATGATACAGATGGGAGGTGATGCAAATGGCTCAAGTTTACACGGGCATAATTATACGTATGTTGGCTCAACGTGGGGATCAATTGTTCAAATACTTATAGACAAAAAATGTATGAATCCGATTATTTTTATTGATGAGATTGATAAAATATCGAGGACCGAACACGGTAAGGAAATTATAGGTATTTTAACGCATTTATTAGATCCATCTCAAAATGATTGTTTTCAAGATAAATATTTTTCAGGAATTGATTTGGATTTATCAAAGGCATTATTTATTTTATCGTATAATGATGCTGATTTAATTGATAAGATTCTTTTGGATCGCATTCATCGTGTAAAATTTAAAAGTTTAACATTAGAGGAAAAAATAGTGATATCAAACAGTCATATTTTACCAGAAGTATATGATAAAATGGGTTTAAATAAAATGATACATTTTTCGAATGATGTGCTAAAATTTATAATAGATGAATATACATTAGAGCCTGGTGTTAGAAAATTAAAAGAAATATTATTTGAAATTGTGGGCGAAATTAACTTGGAAATTTTAAAGAATTTTGATACAGAATATGAAATTCCAATTAATATAACTATCAAAGATATTAAAACAAAGTATTTTAAAGATAAACAGGAGAATTTAATAAGAAATGTTAGTGACAAAAATGAAATAGGATTTGTAAATGGAATGTATGCTACAAGTTTAGGAACCGGAGGGACATTACCAATTCACGCAAAATATTTTCCATCCGATAAATTTTTAGATTTAAAATTAACAGGATTACAACAAGATGTTATGAGGGAAAGTATGCACGTGTCTCTGACAGTTGCTTGGAATTTAACCCCTTTAAAGCAACAAAATATATTAAGACAAAAATATGATGTTAAAAATAACAGATGTGGTATAAACATACATACAGGTGATAATGCGGTTTCAAAAGATGGTCCAAGCGGAGGGTGTGCAATAACGTGTGCGTTGTTCAGTTTGTTAAATGATATTCCGATTAAATCTAATTTTGGTATGACTGGAGAAATTCAAATGTCTGGAGAAGTCACCGCTATTGGAGGATTAAATTATAAGATATTTGGCTCTTTAAAATCAAATGTTACCTCTTTTATTTTTCCAAAAGAAAACGAAAAAGATTATAAAGATTTTTTGGAAAAATATAAAGATACCGATATTTTAGATGGTGTTAAATTTTATCCAATATCAAATGTAAAAGAAGCATTGGAAATAATATTAGAAAATAATAATTAAATATTATATTTACGAAGTTAAAAATTAATATAATATTATAAAATAGTATATGGAGAAAAATCAACCACATAATCCACTTTTATTTAATACACTTAATATTTTTTACTCGCTCTCATTTTATGCTCCCATTATTATTTGTGTTTGTATAGTGTTTTTTTCAATGTTTACCGTGACAATGAATAAAGCATTAGCATTTTTTATATGGGTTTCATTAATTACATTTGCAAGAATTGTTGTATATAAAGGATTAAAAATAACCCAAAATACTCCGCCTATTTGTGAAACTGGTTCGTCATCATTGTTTATTCCAAAAGATGTTTTATACAGCACATTTTTACTATCTTTTACAATGATGTATTTTATTTTTCCGCTGTTTATGATTTCAAAACAACATAATGTAAATGTAATAAACTTTGGAGTTCTAGCCTTTTTTATTTGTTATATTGGTTTAGATTTATTTATAAAAAATAAATTATCGTGTATACCAGCAGAAACATTTGGAAAACAAGTATCAGGAAATTTATTAAGTGGTATATTTTTAGGAGGAGTTATTACAGGTATAATAATGTATGGTACAGAATTGAGAGGTTATTTATATATTAATGAAATAAATAGTAATAAAGAAGTTTGTTCAATGCCTTCTAAACAACAATTTAAATGTAAAGTTTATAAGGATGGAACTCTAGTAGGTACTATGTAATATGTAATACTATCTGTCAAAATGAATAATATTTAACATAATCCATTTTCTTAAAGAAGTAAGCATCATATTTCTACGAAAAGATTCATTAATTAAACTCATATTACCTCGGGTATTGAAATTTTTGGAAAATGTATTATAAGTTTCAATAAGATTTTTATTTTCATAATATTTTAGATTTTCATATTTAAATGCTTTAATTTGTTTTCTTTTATTAACCATATTATGAAATACAAACAATAAATTAATAAGATCTGTTTTATTATTAATATTTGATGTTTTAACTTTTGACCAAAAATGTTTAGCGTGTTCTGAACATTCTGGACAGGGTAAATTATTACAAATTTGTATTAAATGCATAATCAAATTGGGACCAATTAAAGGGAAACTACTTTCTTTTATTTTGGCGGCTAAAGTATGCATAAAAAACCAAGTACTAGGACCCCAATAGCTAGGTGACATATATAACTATCTAAATAAAATAAATTTAAAGATATAATGTAAAATATAAATATATATGTCCAAATATACAATTGAAGGAAATATTGACTTCCAAACTGAATTATATAAACTCCTAGATGAAGATAGTGATGACGAAGACACTTTATGCCAAATTACTGGACTACAATTAACAGATAAATATATTACATTAGAATGTAATCATAAATTTAATTATACAGCATTATATAAAGAAATTTGTAAACAAAAATTTGTATTTAAAACATATAATCCTAATTTACTAACAAAAAAAGATCAACTAAAGATTCGTAATTCGAAAATAGATTATTTTATAAAATGTCCTTATTGTAGAAATATACAATTTACATTATTACCATATTATGAAGAGTTAGGATTAGAAGAAATATATGGTATTAACAGTATTAATGAAGAACTAGTAGATGAAGATCAAACAGATGAAGATAATCAACCTATTACTCAACACAAATTTGATCATACATTTAAAATGTATGGAGTAAATTTTAAATTTGGTGATTGTTGTGAAAAAATAAATAATTTTGGAGATTTGTGTAAAAGTTATTATTCAACAACAATTCCAGATACACAATTATCATATTGTAGCTATCATTATAGACAAGGGTTAATTAAACATAAACAATCTGAGAGAAAAATATTATATAAAAAAAAAATGATTATAAAAAAAGAAAAGGAAGACAAACTTAATGAAAAAAAGAAATTATTGGAAGAAATAAATGTTGAAAGAGCATTAAAAGGATTACCACAATTAAAACGTCTTCCAATAAAAAATAAGATTGAACAAAATATAATTAATGTTATTCAACCCTATGTCCCAGAAGAAGAAGTAAATGATTTGTTAGTATGTAAAGCTATTTTAAAAACAGGACCAAACAAAGGAAATGTATGTGGCTGTAAAAAAATAATAGATAATGGGTTATGTATGCGTCATTGTTCAAAATTATAAATATATTACAATTAATATTTAAATATAATTAAATATCAATATGAATAATGGAGATTTCAGAAGAAAAAAATGATATTAAAGAAGCGCAAAAAACAAACGCAAATTTAAAAAAGGATGATTTAATAGTTTATATTAAAGAGTGGATAAAAATAGACAATGAAATAATAAACTTGAAGACTCAAGTAAAACAAAAAACAATAAAAAAAAAAGAATTAACTGAATCGTTAGTAAATGTGATGAAAGGCAATAATATTGATTGTTTTGATATAAATGGCGGGGCTTTAATTTATAAACAGAAAAAAACAAAACGTACAATATCTGGGAAATTTTTACTAACTCAATTAGAAGAACATTATAAAGATCAACCAGAATTAGCAAAAGAACTAACAAAAAAAGTATTGGAGAATAGAGTTAATGTTGTAAAGGATGAAATTACAAGAAAAATAGACAAATTAATTTAGTATTATAAATGAATTTATATCAATTTAAATAAAAATATTTATATTCAATAATGGAGTATACATATTTATTAGAAGAAAGAGTAAATAAAAATATTACATTTAATGATATTATAAACGAAGAAGGTAAATGTATTTTAAATATTATATGTTATAATATAGAAACTAGATATAAATATCCATTTTTACAATTTATGATGGAAAAGGTCCCATATTGTAATAATATAGTTAAAGAACAGTTAATATTTCCATATATATTTATAAGAAAAACTCAAATCACTAATATTAAGGACTTAGTTTTAGACAAAATAAAAAGGTGTCTTGATATTCTGAAATGTGAAAATATGATTAGCGAAGATATGTACAAAGGCATCATTTTTGATAATGATCAATTAACTGGTTACGCATTAGTAAATATAACAGGTAAAGATATTTGTGGATTAAATTTTATGAGACAAACTACAAACTGGTTTATATTGCCAAGTGAAATAATAAATAATCAACAAGTTTTAAATATTGATATCGATGAAAATGTTATAGCATTATTTACAAATATTCGTGAATTAGGACAGCTACTAAATAATAAAACTAACAAATATTATATTCTGCCAGATGTAGTTTATACTTGTGATAAACATAAAGAATCAGAATTTAAATCTATTTTTGGAAATATAAGGACAAAAATATATAATAATTGTGGAGAATATTATTATTTTTATAGATCAATAAATAATGCAATAAAAAATGAAGAATGGTTAAACCGGTATGCGCTATTTACAGAAGGTAAAATATATTTTGAAGATAATAAGGAATTTGCATTAAATGATGAAGTAATTGAACATAAATATCCAGAACCATGTATTATCATTTGTTACTTAGATAATAATATTAATCCAGATATACTAACAAAAGATACAAAAAGTGCTGTATGTTTATCATATCATAAAATAGATAATAGTGATATTCTATAAAAAATAGAATAAAATATAATTATTAATTTCTATAATAATTATATAATGTCATCAAGTTCAATAATAACAACATTAGGAATATCAATAATACTAATTTATGGTCTAACAAAAATACTTGAATTTTTTGGAATTGGTATGGATATTTATGGGTCATATTTATCCTTCTATCTTTTTTTATTAATATCATCGTTTATATTGCCTAGAGAATATCCAAATATAACTGTATCCCAAAATAAACCTATTGTTACAGTTACTCCTTATAAAATTGAATACTAAAATACTATATTGTTATGTAATCTCTAATATCTTTTTTTAAATATATAAAAAATTGAATTAAATATATATTAATATTAAAACTATATAAAGAAACAAATGGAACGTCGTATTAATAAGAAAGTTGATAGTTATTTATCCGAATTTAAAGAAAATGTTAAAGAAAAGGCACTTGAATTGGGAACTAATGATAGCACTTTACATCAATTAGTTCAATATATTTATGATTATGAACGATTTGTTTTGACCAAAGAAGATTTTATGAAAAGAAAAAGAGTAAAAAATGTTGTTCATTTGTCTGACCGTTGTTGTGCTAAAAGAGCCAATAGCGAACAATGTACTCGACGACGAAAGGATGCCACTACTATATTTTGCGGAACACATCTTAAAGGAACACCACACGGAACTTGCGATCAAGAAGATGAACCTAAAGCCGAAGGATATAAAATTGAGGTTTGGGCGCAGGATATTCAAGGTATTATATATTATATAGATAAGGCATTTAACGTATATCAAGTTGAAGATATTATGCAGTCCAATGTTAATCCAAAAGTGATCGCAAAATATGTTAAGATTGGAGAAACATATATGATTATTAATACTTAATATTTTTTATTTAAATCATTTATTTATTATATAAAAAATTGAATTACTTTTTTATATAAGAACTAAAGTATATTACCCTATATAAATTCAAAGTTATCAACTTATTGCTATAATATGTCCGAACAAATTGTTGATATTTTCAACTTAGATTGCGAGTGTTCTATCTGCTTAGAAAATATAGATGGTGTTTCAAATAAAGTGGTAACTGACTGCGGTCATACATTTCACTGTAAATGTCTTATGACAAATGTATCATTTAATGGTTTTGGTTGTCCATTTTGTCGTAATGTTATGGCTGAAGAAAAAGATGATGATGATGATGACGAAGAAGAAGATGGCGAAGAGGACGATTCGGATGACGATGACTACGAAGATGATGATGACGACGAAGATGAAAACGATGAAGAAAATATAAAAATGCCGGAATCAAGTTTTGTAACAAAAATATTACAAGAACAAGGTTATACAATGGAAGACTTAGTAAAAATACATTTATTTTTAGAACACGGTCAATGGGGAAATCATTATCAAGAGTATGAAGATATTTCTGGTAGATTATATCGTTTTATCGGAGAAATATGCATAGAATATAAAGAACCACCTAATATAGCTGATACTGAACACGTGTTGCCTGCTGATCCAAATAATTAAATAATATATAATATATGTTTTTAGACCTTTTATCATTTCAAACGCCGACTAAGGCATTAAAAATACAAATTATAATAATTTATAAAAAAATTATTTTTTTTTCATTTTAGTATAGTTACTTTTGGATGCTTTAGGAGCCTTAGGTGCTTTAGGAGCTTTAGGAGCTTTAGGAGCTTTATATGCTTTATATGCTTTAGGAGCCTTAGGAGCTTTAGGAGCTTTATATGCTTTAGGTGCTTTAGGTGCTTTAGGAGCTTTAGGAGCTTTAGAAACTTTAGGAGCCTTAGGTGCTTTAGGAGCTTTAGGAGCTTTATATGCTTTAGAAACTTTAGGAGCTTTAGGAGCTTTAGGAGCTTTAGGTGCTTTAGGAGCTTTAGGAGCTTTAGGTGCTTTAGGTGCTTTAGGAGCCTTAGGAGCTTTAGAAACTTTAGAAACTTTAGGAGCTTTAGGTGCTTTAGGAGCTTTAAGTGCTTTAGGTGCTTTAGGAGCTTTAGGTGCTTTAGGAGCTTTAGGTGCTTTAGGAGCTTTAGGTGCTTTAGAAACTTTAGGAGCTTTAGGTGCTTTAGGTGCTTTAGAACCCTTAGGTGCTTTAGGAGCTTTAGGTGCTTTAGAACCCTTAGGTGCTTTAGGAGCTTTATAAACTTTTTCATTATTTATTTTTTCATTAAAAATTGGTGTTAATGTTTTCGGTGCACACAAATGTTGGACTGTTACATGTTTATTAATTTCTTGAACCGGATGTTGTATATAAATTATTTCTGGTTGTTGTGTAGGTTGTTGATATTCATATGTTAAAGAATTTACTAATATTTTATTATTTTGAATGTATAAATTTTCTCTATCTATGTCTTCTTTTAAATGCGTCGGATTAGATTTATAAAAATCGTGTAATAAAATACGTAATTCATCTTTTCTTAAACGACTAAATCCATGAACATTATTAATTCTACAGAGATCCTTTAATTCTTCAACAATTTTTGTATCAACAAATGTGGTATCATATTCAGAAATGTTATTCATTTATTATAATAAATACATTATACAGTATTTTTAAATAGTTTAAAATAATAATAATATAAGTTTTATTTTACATTTTAAATGTCCAATAGTGTAAAAATAAATAAAATTGAAATACTTTTTTATTTTATTGAACATAATATATTATTTTTATAAAATGGAAACCTTTCGAGTTATTAGTCCACAAACAATAAAGTGTCCCTATGACTTACCAGATAGCCCAAGATATATTTCAAAAGATGAGATCGAAAGAATAACTAACATAATCGATTTAAAAAAAAAAGAAAATCAATATGATAGGTTTTTAGATAATAAATGGCACATTTTACTTTTACTCGACCAAGCCGAAGAAATATTAGAAATTAGAGACCTAATAGTATTTAGAATTATTGTTTTAGAAAGAGAACAAAAGGAATTATTTCAAAGAATGACTAATTTTATTTCATATAAATAAAAAATTGAAATAAAATAAAATATATTAAATAATACTATTAATAATTAAAGAGAATGACTGACAATAATTGGTTTGATAATACGGTGACAAGTAAATTTAATGATATAGGTAATACAAATTATACATATGACAAGCTAAGAAAAATGACAGAAGTTTTGTATATAATTAGAGAATACTTACCAAATAATAATGAACGTTATAATACATTTACAATATTGCTTTATGAAGATATACAAAAGTTATATGACGAGATATATACCAATAAATTATTGTTTTCAAAAGATAATGAAAAAAAAAGAATTGTTAACATATTATTAGAAGAAATGCGAAATGTAGAAGACATATTAATACCACTTTTACCTGAAACATATACATCAACGCATTTAGTAAAGTGCGTTACAGAAGACTATATGAAATTAAGAAAATCAAAAAATCATATTTTGTTTGTTTATGAAAAT
>Ga0209355_1000684_pt1 | contig 19859 bp, 27 predicted proteins | sample LauGreSBDMM110SN_3_FD_187563 | JGI IMG/M metagenome (GOLD analysis project Ga0209355, IMG submission 187563) | Freshwater lake microbial communities from Lake Michigan, USA - Sp13.BD.MM110.SN (SPAdes) (version 2) | ecosystem: Environmental > Aquatic > Freshwater > Lake | place: Lake Michigan... | reverse complement strand
ATACAATTTATTCTAAAATGTACAGACCAGTTGCTTGAGATGGTATATAAAGAAAGAAAGGGTTTTATCAATGAGGATATTCTAAATATAGTTGGTTGTGCATGCTTATTTATTAGTATAAAACTATTTTATGGATATGATTATATACCATACAATGATGGACTATTTAGTGTTTTAGAAGATTTTATAAAAAAACCTAACTATACTTATCAATATGGTAAAAAATATCCATCTCTTCCTAACCATACTATTCAATATAATAAGGAATTTATACAGTATGAAAAAGACATTAAAATTTTTAAAAAAAAGTCTAGAGAAATGAAGAAAAAAATATCTCAAATTGAACTAAATATTATGAAAAAAACAGATTGGAAAGGATGTGAAGCATTTTATATAAATAAAGAAATGAGATTAATTAATTTTTATCTAAATCTAGAACCATGTCCAACAGGTTATATGTTTAATGATATAATTAAAGTTTGGGATGATAAAAAATTAGAGATAACACATGATTATATTCAGTATCTTTTTCCTTTACAAGAAAAGAGTAAATATAATAAAGATGATATATTATTAACAGAAAATGATATTGAATTTTTTAAAAATAATAAAGGTATTGTTTTATTAGCATTAAATAGAATGTTACAATTTTATGGAATACCAAATTTCAAGTTTGATGGAAAACAAAGATATTGGATGAAACCAGATGATCATAATCATCTTCGATTAACAAGAATAATGAGATTTTTACAGTTAATTGGGATGGGTATAGCTTCAGTAAAATTATTTATTGTATTATGTAAAATAAATCGTGAAATAAAGAATTCAATATCAGAAAAAACATTTACAATTTGGAAAAACTTATTTATATCAGGTAGTATTTTTACAAAAAAAAATATAATAGGTGATTTTAAGTGGATGATTGAACAACATCAATATGATGATACATTATTTATATTTAATGATAATGTTGAATCAATAACTAGTTATAGTAAAGGAGGTGGTAATGCAGTTATACGTGTTTATAATCAATATAATCCAAATTTAAGTATACCACGATCTGCAGGTATACCAACAGGTTATAAAGGAAGAGGTTTTGATAAGTTGACAACAGAAGTAAAAAAATATATAGATGATTCAATAGAAAAAATTGAGAATATTATTATAAAGTATAACTATAAAAAGATAATTTATTCAATAAATAAAAATGGAGAATTTGGTACAGAAATTTTTAAAGTTGGTGATGATATTAAAAGATATATTTTAGAACAATTATATCTTTTAAAATTAAAATATTTACTATTTTAAAAAAATTTTATAACTCATTCACGTTATTGTATTAAAATTATTATAATAATAATTTTATTTCTCATTTATTATTTCTTTGTAGAAAGATTTACAATAATATGGTTTCTATATCCTATTCCACCACAGGATTGAGGACAATGATATAAATTACCATCAAATACTACTATACTACCAGTTTTAATTGGTAATTCTATTTTATATTCTAAATAAATATCAAGATTACCACCTTTTAGAGTATCACTTTTTTCTGTATAAAAAATACATGTATTTGTATCATACATATCATCATTATCAGTATGAATATCAAAAGGACTACTAGTTAATGGTATATTATTATATTGACAAGATGTAAATGTAATTCGACCATCATATTCATCTACTTTTAATCCTGTCTTATCAAAATAATATTTTGCTAATTTAATAATATAAATCATTTCATAGGATAAATTGTTATAGGGCTTTTCATCTTCTGATGAAAAGTTATAAAATATTTCTTGTCTATTTTCACAATTTAATCCAAATAATAATTCAAAAATATTATAATTTTTATTTTTGATTTGATAATCTACAATATTATTAAATTGTGTGGTTTTATCCATATCAAGATTATCGACATACAGTTTATTCTTCATTAAAAGTTTTATAATTTTATTTTTTTATTATAATAATTCATTTTTATTAGGCTATAAAAATGAAAAAAAAAATGTTTGTAAATTTATATTAAAAGTTACAATGATTGGAAACTTAAAGGCAAAGAAAGCATTTCTAATGCAAGATGCTATTTCTTATACAGAAAATATTGGATCATTGGCTGATGGACATGGTCAATACGGATCTGCTATTGCTCCTTTTGCTTGTGAAAAAGTTATGAAATATTTAAGCTGTTTAGAAGATGTAGATCCATCTCATTTCTTTGAAATTATGCCAAAATTATTTAGAGATATTCATTTTGATTTTTTAGAAAAAATAAGTAAAGAATATGAAGTAGTTGTGATTGATGAAGTTCCTATGAATTATGGAGTAGCTATTCGAGGTGGAACTACATTAACAGTTATGTATAAAGGTTTATTTCGTGGTCGTGATTATGTCATGACTGCAAATGTAGGAGATTCAGATGCTTTTCTTTTTACAGTTAAGGATGGTATTTATAGATCAAAGAAACTTACATTTACTCATGAACCTACTTCTGAAGTAGAATATAAACGTATACAAACTCAATTTAATCGTGGAGCAAAATTTGTTTTTGATACAAAAGGTGCTCAATATACAAAAGATTATCTTCCTATTTTTGATTCTGATGGTAAAAAAATAGAATATGTAGATACATACAAGCCTTATAATGAAGCAACTATTTTATATCAAAATGCATGGAAAGCTTGGGATAAAGCACAAAAAGCACAAGAACCTATTGATGAAATAAATAAAACATTAAAATTAGCCATTAGTGATTATAATTTAAAAAAGTTTCAATATGAATCATCTATTGATTCAAAACGATTTCCATCTACTCAAAGTGGAGATCGTTCAGCATATATTATGACTGATACACCTAATCCAGTCATGTTAGCTATCACTCGTAGTTTGGGAGATTATCAATTTCATAAGATTGGTGTGATTTATGAACCTTTTGTTAATATAACAGATATTAGTGATGAAGACTTAGGAGATTCATCTTGTATATTTATGGCATCTGATGGTATTTTGGATTGCTATTTTGAAGATGAACTTGCAAAAATTGTTCTTGATGGAAATCCAAATGAACTTTTGGACATTTTTGAAGCAAAGTCCATTTCTTTATTTCATAAAATTCATGATGATATGTCTTATGTCACTATGCGATTAAAATAAATTAAATTAAATTCTAAATAATATTATAGAAAATTTTTATATTTACAAATATAAAAATGTCTAATGATTTATTTAAAATAGAAAATGAAAAATATATGATTTCAGGTAAAATTGTTAAAAAAGATATATTTTGTAAAAAAGCTCAAACATATATAAATAATTTTTTAAAAAAATATAATTTACGTGTTCGTTCATTATTTTTTTCTGATAAAAAAAAATTAACAGACAGATATATAACTGACACATTATGTAATGATCATGATAATGTCGCAGCATCTTTAACAGATTTTATTGACCAAATTGACATTGACAAAAAAGAAAAAAAAATAAAACCAGTTTTAAAAAAAGAAAATAAACTAGATTTGAGTAATGAAGATAAAATATATGAAAAAAAAATATATGTATTTATAGGAGAGTATTTTAAAAGTAAAAGTAAAAGTAAAAGTAAAAGTAAAAGTAAAAAATTAAGAAGAAAAACATTTGCAGTTAGACAAGAAAATGATAATAAATCAAATAGTGATATATTATCATTTTCAGTTGTAATAGATAATTATAATAATATAAAAGATGGAATATATTTTGAAGCCAGTTGTACTAAAACAGATAAATGTAGTTCATCTTTGAATTATTTTATTAGAGTATATTCTATTCTTGAATTATTAAAAACATATGATTTTAGTTTTATATGGGGTTGTATGGCTGGTGATGATATGAAAAAACTAGAAGCAATGCATAAAGGAAGAGGATGTGATATAAATGGAGAAAAAAATAAAAAAATAAATGATATAGAAGGACGTTGCAATCAATATGAATGTGAAATTAAAAATTTTATAAACATATTTTTTGATAAATTAATTAAACAGAAAAAATATGATTGGCCTGGTTGTTAAATAAAATTTAATTAAATTAAATTTTATTTAGAATTTCAATTGCTTCTATTATTCCACATGAAAGAAGAGCTGTTTTTTTTCTAAATTCGTCTGATATAGAACAATAAGAAGGATTAATTCTAATTAATTTACAGTTTTCATATTTTTTTAATAAAATTTCACTATAATCACGTAATGTTGGAATACGTAAACCACATCCAATCTCAATAATAGTAAAATCACATTTATTTGAAAACCATTTTTTTAATCGTTCTTCTCCTTCTTTTAAATCTAATTTTTTTTCTGAAAAAGTAGTGCCAATTTTTACAAAGTTTGGTACTACTTTTTCACCACAACATATTTCAATTTGTTTTTTATCTTTATAATTATATTTTGAAAAACATTTTTCACAAACTTTATTTGCATAATTTCCATGACATTCATAAACTAATTCAGGTGAAAATCCAGCTCTTATAAATAAATTATCTACATTTGTAGTTAAAATAAAAGTATCAAACTTATCACTAATTGAATGTAACCATTCATATCCCTTATGTGGAATAGCTTTATCAAATGCTTCAAATTCATATGTAATATCATTTTTCATTGTTTCAAATGTTTTTAAAGAAGAATCAACAGACATTCCAGCACCAGCTAATATTAAAAAATTTGTCGTTTTTGAAAAAAAATTACAAGCTTTTATATCTTCTTCAGTTTTATTTAAAATACATTCTGTTAGATTATCTTCTAACCAAAATGTAGAAAATATTTGTTGAGTTTCTTCAAAAACTTTTTTATAAATGGAAAAATCAATTTCTTGTTGATCATATTCTTTTATTATTTTTTCATATAATGTTTGTAATTCATGTGGAGATAATAATGATGAATTTATATTACGTCTTTTTAGTTCATCACGAACAAAAAGAGATATCATTTTTTAAAATATTTTTTTATAAAAATAAATAAATTCAATTTTATATTTTTAATTGATTAATTCTTTATTCAATTGGTTCATCAACTCTTTGTTCTTCTTTTACTTCTTCTTTTACTTCTTCTTTTACTTCTTCTTTTACTTCTTCTTTTACTTCTTCTTTTACTTCTTTAGCATTTAGTTCTTCTTCAATTGGTTCTTCCACATTTGGTTCTACATTTGGTTCCACATTTGGTTCTACATTTGGTTCCACATTTGGTTCCACATTTTGTTCCACATTTTGTTCCACATTTGGTTCCACATTTGGTTCATTTGGTTCTACATTTGGTTCAACTTTTGGTTCTACATTTGGTTCTACATTTGGTTCAACTTTTGGTTCCATATTTTGTTCTTCAATTGGTTCTTCTACATTTTGTTCTACATTTTGTTCTACATTTTGTTCTACATTTGGTTCTACATTTGGTTCCACATTTGGTTCTACATTTTGTTCCACATTTTGTTCTACATTTTGTTCTACATTTTGTTCCACATTTTCTTCAACTTTTTGTTCTACATTTTGTTCTACATTTGGTTCAACATTTTGTTCTACATTTGGTTCAACATTTTGTTCTACATTTGGTTCAACATTTTCTTCAACTTTTTGTTCTACATTTTCTTCAACTCTTTGTTTTACATTTGGTTCTACATTTTGTTCTACATTTGGTTCAACTTTTTCTTCAACTTTTTCTTCAACTTTTTGTTCTACATTTGGTTCTACATTTGGTTCTTTTAAGAATAATTCATTTGCAAAAGAAGCAATTCTTGTTGACATGGAAAACATTTTTTATTAAAAAAGATAGATTTAAATAACAAATTTTTATGATTAAATCATAAAAATAATAAATTTGTCTTTAAACCAGTTTTAAAGGTTGGTTTAAAACTCTCCATGACACATAAAACTATAAATTTTAATTTAAAGATATATATAATATATAGAAAATTCTCAGATAAATTTGAATTTGGGTATTTTTTAAGATACTATGGCGGAGTGGTTATCGCGACTGTCTACTAAACAGTTATGCTTTGCATGCATAGGTTCGAATCCTGTTAGTATCGTTATTTAAAAATTTTTTTTAAATAAATTAGATTAAAATTCTATTAAATCAAATAATTTATCTTTTTCTAAAAATAAAATACCATTTGGATAAAATTTTTTTGAAACAGGTGGAGTATTTTTACCATAATAAATAATTAAATGATAATTATCTGAATAACTTAATATTGCTATTGAATGATTATTTAAATATTCAATTATAGAAAGATAAGATGTTGATATTTTACATACTTTTTTAGAATAATAATATGCTTCTTCAAATGAAGAGAAATATGTATAAAAATCTAACATTGAAATATGTATCCAAATACTTGCCATTTATTATTTTTATGATTTAATCATAAAAATAATAAATTTTAAATTTTAACTTTTAAATTACCATAAAATACCTTCAAACCAGTTTTGAAAGGTTGGTTTAAAACTCCCGCTATCTTGTCCATGACACATCTTTTTTAAGAATTTAATTTTTGAATGAATAGTTTCATGTGCTTGATGTCTAATAATATCTCTTTCTGATGAGATGTTTTCTGTATTGAAAATCGTATCGATATTATCAGATAAAACATCCATATCATGTCTCATACGATATAAAATTACATTATATATATGATTTCTTTTATGCACAAAAGGAGTGCGTGGATTCAAAGATGTCATAGTATCATAATCTGTTGATTTTTTAGAATCAGATAAAATAATTCTAGATAATGTATTACTTTTATGTTTATTTTTCAAAATGGTTGAAATATGTTCATCTTTTAAACCAGGAAATACAGGATTAAATCCACGTAATCTATATTTAAAGGTTCTATAAGACATTGATTCGCTTTGAAACCATACTAAAATTAAACTTTCTCTTTTTTCTAAAGAGTCAAGTCCTCTTTGTATGGCATATACTTCTTTTCCATCATAACCGATACAACAAGGTCCAATATCAAATCCACATAAAACTTGTTCTTTTGAATGATATAAACGGAGAATAATTTGGTAGATAATTTTATCTGTAACAAATGTTACAGAATTATTTGTTCTTGTAATAAAAAATTCCTTATGTTTTTTTGATATCCAATTACAAAATTCACGTATCATTTCTTTTGCTTCACATTCATTCCGTGTAACAAGAAAGAAATCAATATCACTTGATTCATAAAATCTAGTATCTTTAACTAATCTTTTCAAAATACCACCACCAGCCATAAAAAAATGTCCACCATATCCAGATTCCCAAGGTAATCCAATAAATTCTTCACTTAATTGTTTTTTAAATAAAGGGATTTCTTTGTATAAAATTTTACTTTTTCTATCATGTAAAGGATAGTATAATTTTTTACCTGTAAATTCATCATGATATGGTTTATCACATTTATCTGTGATTGATTCTAACGTAAATAAAAGTGAATTCTGTTTGATATCTCTCAAAGAAGAAAATAATTTTCCTCCTGACTTTTCATTTAATTTTAAATTGATTTTATCATCAACATATTTTTCAAAAATCTCGATGAATGCTGTTTTTTCATCTATATCTTTATCTAATTCTGTATAAATTTTTAACATGAAAAGTTGTTTTTCATATGTAAGTAAATCTTCAATTGTTAAAGACCACTTTGTAATCAGTTCGCTGTTTTTAGAAAGTTGAATAGGTAGATCAATTTCGTTGATGTATTGACAAACATCAAAGAATTGAGTCCAATTTTCAACATTTTTCTTTTTAGTAATGTGTTGATAAATTGGAAAAAAATCTGAAAGAGTCAATTGAAGATTCAATCGACAAGAAGATTCTTTTGTTGATGAAGTTGTTAAATTTCCGAAGAAAATATGTTTTTCAAATAAAGAAGCCTTTACTGAAATTTCTCCATCTAACAAGACAAAGATAAGTTTGTCATCATTAACATCAAGACTCTCGATTGTCGTCTCAATTTTCTTTTCATCAAGATTTGCCATCTTAATCTCAATTTCTTATTTTATTTTTATTTACTTTATTATTTTCAATTTTATAATTTAAATCAATCTAGATTTTCTGGTTGTGTAAAGAGCTTTTTTGTGCGTTTTGGAAAATGAATAAAAGCGTATATATGAATCCAGTCATTATCTGTGTGTTCATATATTGCATTTAGGTCATCAATCATTGACTTTTTGTTTCGAATTTTTTTAAGTTCTTCATTATATACAATGTTTTGTTGCTTTTTAAATTTATAGTAGGCTAGTTGGTGATTAGGACATTTAGAAATCCAATTTATTATGTGACTTTTTCGTCCAGTATAACGAACATGTATTGCTGAAGCAATATAAAAGGGTGCTTGTGATGTATTTCGAATAAAAATAGCATGGGAATGTTCATTCTTGTATGTAAAACAAACTGATGATAAATATTCGCTAATTCGTTCTTGCCATTTAATGTCAAAATCAACGAACTTTGCAATATATTCAAATACATTTGAATTAAGAGATTTAAGGAGTGCTGCAATTATACCAAAGATATAACGGCGTTTCAAAATATTAATAACTGTTGGACGATAAATAATGCCATCCACATTAGTTAAATCCTCCTTAGTTAAACGGGCTCGTCGCGCCATTTCACAAAGTTGGAAAAGACTAAGTTTGGAAAAACGAGTTTCAAGCAAGCTCTTGATGGACATTTTTTTTTAATTATATATTTATTAAGTATTCAATTTTAAAAAAGACCTAGTCTTTTTTAATTTAATTTAATTTAATTTAATCTAATTTAATTTAATTTAATTTTTATTTTAGACACTTGCATTCCCATCCCATGCATATAGGACAATTTCCATAATCAATAAGAAGATCACAGAAACAGCTATTAAATCCATCTGCCAAGATATCACCGACTAGATCTTGCCACTTGCATTTGTCACAATAGGGAGCTTCATTGGCTTCCTCACAATCACACATCATAATATTGCCCTTGCATTGATAGCAATACTCTCTAAAGATGATGCTTTCACTTTTGCATTTGCAATAAAGATTGATATTTTTGCATGATTGACATAGATTATATTCAGGAAACAATTTGGCAGCAGTTGGAGCTGAAAATAATTCTTGCTCTTCAAGTTGTTTAACTGTATAGCAAACAACTTGAACAGATAGAATCGGGAGGGACTGGTTCATGTTTATACTGATTAAATTACTAATAATTTATTTTTTTTTCAATTTTATAATTTTAAACCCTTAGAGGTTTAAAATAAATAATTAAAATCTTTCTCTCTCTATATTTTCAATATCATCTTCAATCTCGATGATTCTTTTTATCTTTATTTCTGCCTCTTGTCTTAATTTATCTATATATAATCTGTCCATGACTGTTATAGCCCTATCATAATCACTAATAGAATTACATATTAACTCTCTCTCTCTCCATCTCTGTCTTTCTAGTTCTATATCTATCTCTCTATCAGTCTCCTCTAAAGATTCTAGAGCCATATTTAGACTTTCTCTCAACATACAGATCTCTTCATCAAGTTCTCCCCAAATTTCAATGTCTGGGATAATGATAGTGATATTCATTCTGAACTCGTTCAGAGATTATATTTTTATTTTATTATCTATTTTTTTATTTCAATTTTATAATTAAACCCATAATGGGTATAATTAAATAATTAAATCAAAATCATATTCTTTCTTTGCTTCATCAATAAAAGTATTTACATCAACTTTATTTTTTCGAGCAGAAAAAATGATACAATTGATAAAATTACTTGCAATATTTTTTTCAAACTCTTTTCTTTCATCCTTTCCCAACCCAACTGTCTCCCAGAATTTTTTTTCCATCATCATGTATTCTTCATCTTCTTCATCTTCTTCATCTTCTTTATTAAACCATTCTTTTATGTCTTCTTCTGTGCATGTGAAAAATTCCATTACATTATTAATAATTTCTTTTAGCTTTTCCATAGTTAAATATTTTTCTTTCAATTCAATATGATCTTTCGTTTCAAAATCATATTGAATGGTTGAATAAGCACCACCCAAGCCATATTGACCTTTAGGGTAAAAAAAGTTCTTTTTCCAACTGGAATTAGACATTCTCAATATTAAATATAATAATATAATATTTTTAAAATTCAATTTTAAATAAAATCTCGATTTCCCCAACATATTTCAGTATAACTACCCATTACTAAAAATAAAGTAAATGCTTCATGTACCTTTTCAAATTCTCCTGTAACTCCCAAATAATGAATATAATTATCTTGAAGAGTACCACATGTAAATGTTATTTTTTTATCACGACTCACACAATGAAATGTATCTTGTTGATCATTTGGAATATTTTCTATATCTAATAACTCACACCATTTTCTAAAATCAGAAATAGAACATTTATCTGCCCCAAATTGAGCATAAATAGAGATGGGATCAAGAAGATCTAAATAAGGAAACATACGCTTACGAATACTTTCTTTTTCACAAGTATTCATATCTTTTATAAAACGTTGACAATCAGCTTGAATTTCTTCAAATTGATTGATTGATACTGAAAATGTATCCAAAATATTTTGAATAGACATGTTTTTAATAAAAGAATATTTTTATCATTTTTATCATTTTTATCATTTTTAGTCTTGACAAAATTTATAGTTTTTCTATAAATTTTTTTAAACTACATAAACATAGATCTCGTGATATTTCGAGATAAGGACCACGAGGCCGTTTTTGGAGAGGAATTCTTGAAGAACTTTATTACCGACGCCTTTGTGAAGCTGCTCAAACTCATAGAGAATTGTTTTTTTATCCATGACAAACATGGGCTCATTATAAGTAGCCGTTGGTGTCATATCTCCCGTCTCATCAAATGGGTTAAAACCCATACATAGAAGATATTTATATTGCTCAACCATGATGTCGATCTTATCCTCATGATATCCCACGTATCGAACGTCACCAGGTCCACAAAAAATAGATGCCAGCATCTCACACTCGTCGAGGTGGGTCTGAGGAGCTTTGAAATTAGAAGGAAGCGAAGGAACCGAAGGAACAACAATGTGAGCAAGAGCTTGAACTTCGTTCTCCATGTTTAGTTTATATTTTTAATATTTTTAATATACAAAATCAAATTTAAGGAAAGGAAAGATGAAAAAGGATAAAATTAAAATTTATAGTTTTTCTATAAATTTTTTAAAACCTTACACATTATACTCACATCTAGCGGTTTTGGACAAGTTGGGGTTGGAAAACGTAGGTCTCGTAATCTTTTGAGATAAGGACCACACGGCCGTTTTGGTTGAGATGTTCTCGAAGGACTTGATTGCCGGCGCCGTTGTGAAGCTGTTCAAACTCGTAGAAAATTGTTTGTCTGTCCATAACACACATAATATTTCTGTCATTTAAAGGAAGATCTAGACCAGTCTCGTCAACTGGGTTAAAACCCATATCGAGAAGAGATTGATAAGCTTCTTGATCATCCAATATCATATCCAAGTTGGAATTTTCGTCGTATTCCACATGACGCACGAAAGGAGGAACAACAATAGCAATTCCGTTTTCCATCTCGTAGTTCTTTTATATGTTTAATCTTTTTAGTATATAATTTCAATTTTAGAAAAGAAGGAAGCATATTAAAAAAGACTAGTCTTTTTTATAATTCACAGTCCTATTGGACACTTTACAACTTACGACGCATTCGGCGTTTCTTCGAGGCAGATAAGGCTTGGACTTTGGCTTCTTCTTGGACTTGGACTTTGGCTTCTTGGGCTTTGGTGCCGAGAGATGTTGTTCATCACAACCGCAGCCGATATCTTTGCAGAGCTGGCACACGTTATACTCGGGGAATAACTGAGCACAAGTGGGGGCGGAAGTTGGGCCAAAAAAATCTCCCTCTCCAATCTCCTCTCCAATATCTTCAGCTTTGTAGTGAACAAGTTTGATAGGGAGAAGGGGGAGTTGTTTGGTAGAAAACAACTCGGCGTAAGCGGGAGCGGAGGAAGATTCTTGCTCTTCAATTTGTTTCGCCGTGTAACGAACAACTTGCACAGAGAGAACGGGAAATTCCATCTTTACTCGTTTACAAGTCTTAAAACCTCTTTTTTTTTATTTTATAATTTCATTTTTAAGAAAGGAGGGAAGAAATATTCCCTCTTCCTCTTACAAGTCAAATGGGAGGAAGAAAATATACTTCTTCCCCTTCATCTTCTTTATCAGAAGTCAAATGGGAGGAAGAAATATTTCCTCTTCCCTTACCTTTGGAAGGAAGAAAATATATTTCCTCTTCCCTTACCCTTACCCTTACCCTTAAAATTGATTTTATATATTAAAAAGATTGAATATTATAAGAATATGTCTATTGCAATGTCCATTGCCATTGAAGAAGTTCAAGTTTACATTCGTCGTTGTGATAACAAAGGATGGATTCAAGGAAGAGATCACCACAAAGCTGCTTTTGACAAATTTCTGAAAGATGAGACAAAATCCCGTGTTCAAACACCCCATGTAGATGGGGGAGATTTTGTTGCTGATTTTTCAAAGGTTGGAGAAGAAGTTTACAAATATTCCGATGAATACGGAAGAATTGTTCAAATTTCTTATATGACTCCAGGCAAAGCAGGATTCGTCAATCGGTTGACTTTGTCCTTTTAGTTGACTTTTTAGTTGATTTTAGTTAGTAATTTAACCCTTAGGGGGTTAAATTACATTTTCTCTACTCCTCCTTAAAATTGATTTTAATATATAAAAAGATTGAATATAATAGGGATATGCTTGCAATGTCTATTGCTATGCCTATTGCTATGCTGCCTATTGCTATTGAGCAAGAAAAAGAAGTTTACATTCTTCGTCTTTCTGAAGGGCGGGTTACAATTTCTGAAGGGTGGGTTAAAGGAAGAAATTACGAAAAAGCTGCTTTTGATATTTTCTTAAAAGACGAGACAAAATCTCTTGTTCAAACACGTATGTGTATAGGGGGAGATTTTATTGCTGATTTTTTTAAAGTCGAAGGAGAACTTTACGAATATTGCGATAATTATGGAAGAATTGTTCAAATTTCTTATATTACTCCATTTCAAGCATCATTCATTAATAATGGGATCATTTATGAAATGTAAGAATATGGAATGGGTTTAATAAAAAATAAAAAAAAAAGGTAGTGCTGGGCACATGTTCTTGTGCCTTGCACGTTCAAACGGATAAAATATGGACGTGCAAGGCACAATAACATGGGATCATTTATGAAAAAAAAATAAAAAAACGGCAGTGCTGGGCACATGTTCTTGTGCCTTGCACGTCCAACCGGAATACGGACGTGCAAGGCACAATAACATGTGTCTAGAAAAGTTAAAAATTTATAGGAAACCTATAAATTTTTAAAATTAAAATTGAATTTATAATTAATAAAAAAATAAAAAATAAACAAGCAAAATGTTCAAGCCTGGAAAGTATTTTATTGGTGACGTTTCCGTTGTAAGCGAATACGCTCCCAAAAAACAGTTCAAAACTGGCATTCCTTGTGCGAACTTTTTGGCTTCAGATATGATAATTCCAAAGAGTAAACATTCTGGTCATTTTCGTGTCAAAAACGGAAATATCGGAATAATTCTCTATGAAAAACTTTATACCTGGGAAAATGAAGAATCCGATGATTGTGCTTACTCTGCAAATGATATTGGATGTGTAGTTAATTTCAAAAAGCCATTCTCTTTCATGTGCACGAAAGGAATTTTTATTATCCAATCTGAAAATATTCTGATCCGAATCGACACAAATACAGCAAATGTAAAGGATAAATATGTTATACCTGAGGATGAAGAATATGAATATGAGGAGGAAGATGAAGAAGATGAGGATGAAGAAGAAGAGGATGAAGAAGAAGAGGATGAAGAAGATGAGGATGAAGAAGATGAGGATGAAGAAGAAGAGGATGAAGAAGAAGAAGAAGAGGATGAAGAAGAGGATGAAGAGGATGAAAAGAAGGCAAAGAAAGCAAAGACAGAGTAGAAAAATAGATTAGATCCAGCTTTATTTTAAACCTTTAAGGGTTTAAAATTGAAAAAAGTAAATTATTAATCTATTAGTTTAGTTCAGTCTGTCAACAAAATGCATACCAATCTCTGCTCTGATTATTGCCAAGATTGTGGTCGTCGTTATTGTTGCCAAGATTGCGGTGGCAACAATTTTCAAGTTGAAATTGAACAAGCCAGCCTACAAGAAAAACGACATCGTTTGATTGAAGAGATCGATCAAATGAAAGAAAAACAAAATTGTCTAAAATACTATGATAAACTTTATTTGAGCGCTCTTCATCAAGATGGAAAAATTATAGAAGAAATTGTAGATATCAATGATGAAATTCTATATCTTGATGAAATACTTAAAAAGTTGAAATATCAGTTGTATTTGGATAATCTTCAGATTGATCCAGCTTGGCTTGAATTATAAATAGAGTGAATTATAAATTATAAATTATTACTTATTTTAAACCTTTAAGGGTTTAAAATTGAAAAAAGTAAATTCTTAATCTATTTGTTCAGTATTAAAGTATGCTTACAAAGTATATTGCCAACAAAATGCTTGTCCGTAAACTACAAGAGAAACGATGTTTGCTTGTAGACAATCATCGTTTTTTTGAAGAAAAATATATAGAAACAGAAGATCTTGATGAAGAATTTCAATTTAAACGAGATCTAGATATTGTCGATAAAGAAATTCTAGATCTTGATGAAGGACTTCTAGTTTTATATCAAAAAATTAAAGACTTTGAACAACAATTTGTTATACATCAAAAGAAAGAATGATTAAAAAGATTTTAGATATAATTTATAAATTTATAAAAGGTTTAATTCCTTTTATAAATTTGAATTTGAATTTTTGTATAGAATAAATAATTAGATTTAGATAATGTCGATATCATTTCTTCTTTTTACGGTTGAACAGCGCTTAAAATCTTTACCTCTGTATTCATTACAGAAAATGGCTTTAAAGGTTGGGATAAAAGAAGGAATAATTGAAAAACATATTTCTACTTTACGTGTAATGCTTCTATATCGTTATTTTTTAGGAATGTTGCCTGTAATATGGAAAAGATTATCAGCTGATGTAATGCGTAGCATAATTCCTTTTCTAATTACGGATATTTATATTACACGTAGAGGGAGAGTTTTTCTTAAGAATATGATAAAGACACTTGAATTTCGTAAATTTTTAATAATAGAAGACGATTTAAAAATAAACTTTCATATCAAAAAAATCAAAAGAGCGTTAACATTTGATGATAAATCTCTTGATTTATTTGTTATATCAGAAAAACAAAAAATATTTGATAAAAAAGAGTTTATGATTTATCAAAATAACTATCGAATTGAAATGAATCAAATTCAAATGAATGATCCTGATGAGATTGATTGGTTTATTCTTGATCGAGAACAAGCAACTTTAAAAAAAAAAGCAATAAATAAGAAATCTTTATATAAAATATGGAAAGGAAAAGTAAAAGAAGTAAAAGAATAGAATTAAAAATGATTATTTTTTAAATAAAATTTAAAAAATAAATAAAAATGTCTAGTGATTCTGAATCCGCATATTGGAATGAACGTGTTTTAAATTGGGCGAAATCAAGAGCTAACACTCCATTTAACACTCCATTTAACACTCCATTTAACACTCCATTTAACACTCCATTTAACACTCCATTGGATTTACCATTTGATTTATCATTGGATACTTCATTGGATGTTAAAATGGATACTCCACCTCTTCAACCTTTATTTCTTGAAGAAAATAATTATTTATTATTGAAAGAATCTCTTGAATATATTAAAGATCGAATTGAAATATTTTTTGTTGAATCAAATATTTCATTTGAATTTACTAATATAGGAACATATGCTTACAAATGTAAATATAAACTTAGTAAAGAAAATTGTGATTTTCGTATAAATTTATTTACAGCTATAGATGGTTTTATCGTTCAGATAGAAAGATGGTCTGATGATGGATTTGGATTTTTACATATTACAGATGCATTTCGAAAATTTTTTAAAAATATAGTCTAAATTAATTTATTTTAAATAAATTAATAAAATTGATTTTTATAATAAAAAGAAATTAAAAATAAGTAATCAAACATCGATGTCTTTTGATAAGCTTTTGCAAAACTTTCGCTACAAGAGCAATCGTGGCAAGGCTGCAATCAAAGAGGCAATTGATGATATTAATATCGAGTGTCTTTACACAAAGACACAGATAACAAAGAATCTTGGTCTTTTTGATAAGAAAGTCTTGAAAGATGAGGATGAAATTCGATCTTTTAAGAAATTCTTATTTAACCTTTATCCAGATTATTTCTTTGTCATTAAATCAATTAATGATGAACAAATTGGAATCAAGGTGTGTAAACGTGTTGTCATTCAAAAATGTATCCTTGAGACAATTTACATCGATACAGGAGCAACATATGAGGATGCTAGCGATACAAGTGAGAGCTCGGTTGAAGTTGATACCCAAAGTATCGCAAGTGAAGCTAGCTACGCCACAATCTCTAGTGTATCATCATTTACATCTATCTATTCATCAAAAGAACGTATACAAATATATGGACCTTCTCAAAAAGTGATTGAACAAACTAAGAAAGAGCAACAAGCCAAGAAAGAGCAACAAGACAAGAAAGAACAAGAAATAGCCAAGAAAGAACAAGAAGCTAAAGAACAATTAAAGAAAAAGAAGTGTGATTTCTTTCAGACTAAGAATGGATGTTATAATGGAGATGCTTGTGGATTCAAGCATTGTTTAATTTAAAATTATAAAACTTTAATTTAAATTTATAAAATGGCTTTGCCTATTTTATAAATGTTTATATCCCCATAAAATAATACTGATTCTACCATTATCATTTTCTTCTCGTTCTTCTTTATTTAATTGTAAAATTCCATGTCTCCAATCTATATTTAATTTTGAACCAAATCCATAAACAGTTCCATTTGATAAAGATACTTCAACTGTTGTTTTTGTTTTTGAATGTTCAAAACAAACACTACGTGTTCTACCAAAAGATACACCAATAGTTATATTTTGTGTTTTTGCTTTTTCAGGATCAATTGCAGCTGCATCATGATGAAAAGGTTTCCAATCATTTCCATCACGGTATAGATTAAATCTTGATGCTTTAATATCAAAATTAAAATAATTTTGTAATTTTTCAATAATAGAATTAAATAATTTACAATTTTCTTTCCATCTAATTTGATCATCTGCAATTAAATGACTATCTCCATGCCATAATTTAAATACATCTTTATTCATTTCTTCTAATAACATATCATATGTAATATCTGGAAATAAATTAGAAATAATAAAAAGGTCATTTGATTGATAAGATGTTTTATCAAACATAATACGCATATCAGATGGTTTATGAGAGGGAACAAAACTCTCTGTATTTTTTTTAGATTGTTCTATATGTTTTTTAGAACAGTTTTGACCAAACTTACAATTTCCTTTCATAAAAAAATGAAAACAAATATTAGGTATATGTTCATATTTACATGGATTATGAGTGCATTTTCCTTGTATAAAATGTTTACAAACTTTCATTTTATAATAAAAATAAGCTTTAAAATTGATTTTTTTTTTATAATAAATAAGAATTTTAAGAAAAATGAGCGTTTTTATTCATTTGAATGCTCTTTATCATCAAGGAATTGTCATTGAAGTTTTAAAAGAATACAAGACAAAAGCTTATGATATGATAAAATTATTTTTATCTAGATATGAGCATGAATATATTGATATTTTAGATGATATTATTGGGAGTGTTGATATACCAGAATATGATCATTTTCAAGTTTGTTTATCGGATGAATTACCTGATCCAAGAATATATAAATATGTTCGGTATAAATTTTTTCCAGATAATAATACAAATACAGAAGATTGGTTTGAGCGTTTTAGTTTCTTTTTAGAAGATTGGTCTAATTTAAATTAATTTAAAAAATTAATTTAAAAAATTAATTGGCTGATAAATAATTATAAAGTTCATCAAAATCAAAAGATGACATATTATGACATGTTATAATTTTATCTATTTCTATAGATGGATGACATGAATATGATCCAACCATTCCTTTATGATTACAATTCCAAAATGAAACATTATCTATTAAAATAGTTGTATTTGTTTCAGTTTGAAGATAATATGCAATTGCAACATCACATGCTGTTTCTAAATATTTTATATTATTAATAGTGCATATAGTAATCCATTTATCACATGCATTTTCCAAAATAGGATAAAGTTTATCTAGGCATCCATTTGTTAATAAAAATCCGGCACCACCAGAATGAAAATATATATTTTTATCTCCAATTTGTCTAAAATCACCATGACCTCCAATATAAAAGTTAGAGTTAGGATTAAAGTTAAAGTTAATAATATAATTAACTAATTTATCAATATTTATATATGTATCTGTTCCACAACAAAATACAAAATTAGGATTATACATTTCATAGATATATTTTAATCCAAGAAATTGTTTATATGAAGCAGATAAATAGTCATTTTTTACACCTTTTAAATTTACATAATTATCTCCAATAAGATCTGTTTTTTCTTCACCTAGAAAAAATAATAATTTAATATTATCTTTTATTTTTTTACCCCAAGTTTCATTAATTTTTATTATTTCATTTCTATATGTTTGAATTGTATCACAAGCAAATATACATATAATTAAATTATACATATTTTAAATGTATATTTTAACATTTAAAATATAAATTAAAAATATGAATAGGTCGTAGTATATCATTAGATTATTTATGGCATCTTACGGATCAACGATTACTTATTTCAAATACATGTGATGAACCAGTTCGTTTATGTGGTATTGATATTCCATTACGTTAAGAAGAAATTATTGAATCGTTATTAGGTAAAACGACATATGGATTGGTCATTGTATTAAATGAGAAATATAAAATTAAAAAAGAGTTGGAGAAAGAATTTGAATAAATTATATTAATTTATTCTTTATTGAGAATAGCTAATTCATTTGTAAATCTAGTATTATGATTAGGATCATCTACATTGATAATATCAGTATATTTATTCATGACATCGATAGATTGTGATATCAAGTTTTCTTTTTTGCCATATTCTTCTGGTCTAATACAGTCTTGTTGGTGTCTAAGAGAACTCATCATATCATCATAAACGACTTTACCAGCATCTTTCATAGGTTTACCTACTCTTTTAACAAAATTTCTAGCTTCAATGTCTTCTTTTGTATTGCCTGATTTATCAATATATTTAAATTTCTTTCGAGAGAAATCAGTACAACATATTAGTTTTTTATTGTCTTTTGTATTAATAATTTTATCTGTACATAACTTTGCAAGGCCTTGTTGACCACTCATAAAGATTTGACTAGTTAAATTTTCTTTGAATAAAGCGACTAAATGTTCTTCTTCAATAGAGTCTAATGTATAGGTTGTTGATAGATTAATATTTTGGGTATTATTTATAGTGGAAGGACGTGATAAGATTGATTCTATTTTTTCATGTAATTTATTGATTTCTAATTGATACTCTTTTATTTTTTCTTTTAGTTCTGTATCTTTTTTGAAAAGTTCTTCTTTTAGTTCTAAATCTTTTTTGAAAAGTTCTTCTTTTAGTTCTGTAATAATATGGTCTTTACAAATCACTAAATGTTGTTCTAATTCATTTTGATTAGAAAAAATAGTTAAACATGATTTACATTTGATATTTCTTAATTTTAGACATTTCTTACCTTCATCTATGTGTTTTTTCAAATTATATTTATTTTTAAAAGATGAACTACAGTATTGGCATTGATGATCCATTTTATTA
>Ga0209355_1000681_pt1 | contig 19876 bp, 20 predicted proteins | sample LauGreSBDMM110SN_3_FD_187563 | JGI IMG/M metagenome (GOLD analysis project Ga0209355, IMG submission 187563) | Freshwater lake microbial communities from Lake Michigan, USA - Sp13.BD.MM110.SN (SPAdes) (version 2) | ecosystem: Environmental > Aquatic > Freshwater > Lake | place: Lake Michigan... | reverse complement strand
TGTCCTCGGTTGAGTAATGCCGCCTGGTGGCTCTTCGGATGTCTTTGACCACCTGCTCTGCAGAGGCCTTGGGTTGATTAGATTTCAATTTCATCTTCACTCCTTAGGTTGAAAGATGAACCAAAACCCTCCTTTAATCAAGTACCCCTATTTGTCTCACACACGCTGACGTCGGACAACCAAGGGCTTAGGTAATGGAAGATCAACGATCCAAGTACCAGCAACACCAAAACGATTGCAATTGTCATGTCGATTCTCACTCCAAGTTACTACTTGCCGAGGAAACACTAAGAAGCTACTTAGGCTCACTTTGCTGGAATGAGACATTCAATGGGTGATTTAGAACCTCATTTATGTTTTATCTACTAGGACTTACCTTGTGCAGAATTCTTGGAGATAGTGTTATAGAAATGATAATTTAAATCCAGGAGCTTATAAAAAACTTTGCAGGTCTTTCTGTCGCCATGCGGGACAAAGCATGATCAAATTAATCGTTTTTTTCAGGATAACTTGATGTCTAAGTCGTTGAGTTTCTTGATAACCTCAAAGCCAATGGCCCGAGCATGACACCTGCTGCAAGCACACCAAACGCAGCCAGCCATGCTTGTGGCTCTTGAATGCCGCCCTGAGAATCTAACGCCAATCCGACCATCCAACCCGACAAAGCAGATAGCCCAAACCCAACAGTGGAATGCAAGGCTAAGGTCAAACCCTTAAATTGCGGTTGCGCATATGACATCATTCCAGCAGTCAGTGATCCAGAGTCGGCTGGTACTGTAATGGCATAAAAAAGAATCAAAACCAATAACACCCAAGGAGAACCACCCGCCAAAAACCCAACAGACAATGCTGTCAGGGCTGAAATCACCTGAATCCAACTAATGGCGCGCACACGTCCAAAACGCAAAGATAACTCGTTGCCAATGATGCTGGCGGGCATGGCCAGTACGGAGACCAGAAAGCTCACTGTCATGGCGTCTGGCAAAGAACTGATCTGATGACGGGCGATCACAAAGGTCCAAAACGCCACCATCCAAGTTCTAAATCCATACAACTCAAAACAATGTGCACCATAGCTCAAGATATAGGCTATCGCAGGACGATTGCGCAGAACGGGGCGAACATCCAACAGGTGCCCCTTTTTTGAAATGGGCAATACAGGCTTCATTCGCCAAGCCACAAAAGCCATGATCAGAGGGCCCATTCCTGTGATACCAAAGGACCAACGCCACCCCCAGGCATCGGCAACAAGTTGCGATACCAAAAAAGAAAACCCAACACCCATGGAATAACTGGCGGTGTACAAAGTAATACTGCGTGAAGCATCTGCAGCCTCTAATCGATCTGTCAAAGCACGCAAGCCAGGCATGTAGGCTCCGGCAAAACTTGCGCCCGCCAAGGCCCAAATAAACATTCCTGTTAACCAGCTTGAAGCAAACACTCCGAAAGCCATTGTGCTCAACGCGCTGCACAATGAGCCGATCATCAAAATACGCTTGGCATCGTAGCGGTCAGTCAAGGCACTCAAAAAGGGAACTGCAACCATATAACCTGCGGCATACGCTGCAGCAAGCAACCCCGCTTCAGAGTTTGTCATTCCCCACAAAGGCATCAGATACTGAACCATCACAGCGGGCACCACCACATGGGGCAACAAATTGCCTACCTGGCCAACACAAATAGCCCAAACCATGGCCTTACCTTTCAATGTTTTCACGCCTGATTCCCACCAAACGGCCTCCAAAATACGACGGACATCCTCTGAGCTGAGTGGCAAATGGCCCCATCAGCACCCTGGACAAATCAAGAACCCTCAATCCATCTAAAGCGCCACTCATGTAGTACACCTTTGGTATGATTTATTTGTTAATCTCAAGGGAATTATGTCCGTTTGAGATCGTTTGAAATTCTGTCAAGTACAGTCTAAGCGCGATCTTGAATTCTGACTGCAAGATAAGTCCCCAATTTTTACGGCACAAAATGTACGCATTCAACTATCAAAAATCTCAGTCTGTTGCACAAGCCAGTGCGGCTTTAACCCGCAGTGATGCATCACGCCTCCTGTCTGGCGGTATGACCCTCATTCCATCCTTGAAGCACCGCCTGATTCAAGTCGATGAACTCATTGACATCACAGGCTTGCCTGGAAGTCGTGATATCAGAGTTGAAGGACATCAATTGTGGGTGGGAGCAGGCGCTACTCACCAAAGCGTTTCGCGGCATTCCGAAGTGCGCACATTCAGCAACGGCCTATCAGAACTGGCAGGCATGATTGGCGATCCACAGGTTCGTGCCAGAGGCACAATTGGTGGTTCGGTGGCCAATAACGACCCTGCTGCCGATTACCCCGCTGCTGTTCTGGGGCTCAATGCCACCATCAAAACCCAAAAACGTGAAATAGTTGCCGATGATTTTTTCTTAGGCATGTTTTCCACTGCGCTGGCAAGTGACGAAATCATAGAAGGTCTGCGCTTTAACAAGCCACTGAAAAGCGCCTACGCCAAGTTCCGCCATGCCGCTACCGGTTATGCCATGGCAGGGGTTTTTGTGGCGCAAATTTCAAAGGACCAATGGCGTGTCGCAGTAACAGGCGCAACAGACTGTGTTTGCAGATGGCAAGAGGCAGAAGCCGCGGCGGGTACTGTGCCAAAAGACTTGAGGTTTGCACACGACAACGTGCTGGATGACATTCATGCCCCAGCAGCTTATCGGACTAACCTGGTCCATATTTTGTACGCCCAAGCCGTCTCTCACCTAGCCTGACTATTGAATTGAACACCATGAGCCAAATAACACTGAATATCAATGGAAACGCCCACAAAGTAGAGGTGGAAGACCGTGCTTTGCTGGCAGATGTTTTACGCGACAATTTAAAGCTAACCGGCACGCACGTGGGTTGTGACACCAGCCAATGCGGTTGCTGCACCATCCTCATGAACGGTGACGCAGTCAAATCGTGCACCGTGTTGGCGGTGCAAGCCAATGGTGCCCAGATAACGACCATCGAGGGCTTGGCCAATGGCCCTGTCTTGCATCCCATTCAAGTTGCGTTTTCGAATTGCCATGCACTTCAATGTGGGTTTTGCACGCCAGGAATGATCATGGCCACAGCAGGCTTGCTTGCAAACAATCCTCAGCCTACAGATGCGCAAATCCATGAAGGCTTGGCCGGTAATTTGTGCCGATGCACGGGTTATATCAACATTGTTGAGTCTGTTAAACAAGCTGCCAAGGTCATGCAGGAGAAACAAGCATGAATGCCCGATTCACGCCATCACGCCAAGAAGATTTGTCTCTCATTACAGGCAAAGGTCACTTCACCGCTGACCACAATTACCCTGGCATGTTGCACGCTTATGTCATTAGATCGATGCATGCACACGCCCATATTAAGCACCTCAATTTAGAAGCCGTTCGCGCATACCCTGGGGTACGCTGGGTGGCATGCGCTGAAGATATAAAAGCCTTGGGTGCGGGTACCATTGTCAATGCCATGACGACCAAAGGCAAAGATGGCGAAGAACAAATACTGGCACTCATGCCCCTATTGGCCGAAGGCACAGTTCGATTCGTGGGTCAACCTGTTGCAATGGTTTTTGCCATCTCAGCGCTTTGCGCGCAAGATGCGGCTGAGCTTGCTGAAATTGAATACGAAACTCTCGAAGCCAGTGTCGATCCAGAAAAAACAACGCTCTCATCGTCGGTTCAGTTGCATGCCAATGCGCCTAGAAATGTATCTTTGCATTTTGCATCGGGCGATGCAGAGCAAGTTAAAGCGGCATTTGCCAAGGCCTCTTACGCCAGTCAACTTCGGGTTTTAAGCCAAAGGCTCATGGGCGTTCCCATGGAGCCCAGGGCAGTCGTTGCCATCCATGACGCAGAATCTGGCATCACGACAGTGCACACGCCCCATCAAGGTATTTTAGGGATGCGCAATTTTTTAGCAATGGCATCAGGCGCTGCGCCTGAATCATTGCGCATTGACGCCAACGATGTAGGGGGATCTTTTGGACTGCGCGCCGGACCTTACACCGAGCATGCCACTTTGGTGCTGGCTGCGCGCCACCTTGGCTGTGCAGTCAGCTGGGTTGGTTCTCGAAGCGAAATTTTTCTCAGCGATTGGCATGGTCGGGCCTTGGTCTTAAATGGTGAAATTGCCCTAGATGCAGAGGGTCACATATTGGCCATTCGATTCAAAGACCACGTTGATTTAGGAGCCTACAACTGCATGATGAGCACCTTCATTGGCACGCGAAATCTTTCTATCACCATGGGCGGCGTCTACCAAATCCCGGCGCTCTACATGGAGTCGGAGGTGGTTTACACCAATACCACGCCAGTATCAGCCTATCGCGGCGCAGGACGTCCCGACATTGCCTATGCCATCGAACGTTTGGTTGACTTTGCTGCGCACGAGCATGGCTTTGACCCTGTTGCTTTAAGGCGCAAAAATTTCATTTCAGAATCTGCATTTCCCTACAAAACAGCCAATGGCAGCACCATTGATACATGCTTGAGCGAAAAGTTGCTTGACCGCGCACTAGAGATTTCTAAGTACGCAACATTTGAAGAACGTCGTGCCCAATCTTTAAGTCAAGGTCAATACCGCGGCATTGGCCTTTCTACATTCCTAGAAGCGTCGGGTGCGGGAACCGCGCCAAAAGATCAGGCTTGGGGTGAATTCAATGCCAATGGTTATTTGTATGTTTATGGCGTCACAGGTCCCTCGGGTCAAGGTCACTCAACTTCGTTTGCCAGCATCATTGAAAAAGCGTTAGGCTGGCCGGCAGATCGTGTGAGGTACGAAGCAGGTAAAGCAAATCAAAAATTGTTGGGCAACGGAACAGGTGGGTCGCGTTCTCTCTATGGTGCTGGTAGTGCAATTTTGGCCATGTGCCATCAAATGCTTGAATCCATCAAACCGCACGCCGCTAAGAAGATGGGTGTCGACATAGCTCAGGTCCATTTTGAAAATGGTGTTTGGCTGACGAATGGGCTCCCTCTTTCAACGGCTCAAATCATTGATGCTTTGGCAAACGAAGAGAAAACCTCGCTCAATGCATTGGGTGAAGCAAGCTCTGGTGCAACATATCCAAATGGTTGTCACATTGCTGAAGTAGAAATCAATCCGGCAACAGGTGAAACTCATTTGATTCACTACTATGCGGTGGATGACTTAGGACAAGTCATTTCTCCTCAACTGGTTCGCGGTCAAGTGCATGGTGGTGTTGTTCAAGGCTGGGGGCAAGCATTTTGCGAGCAGGTGGTATATGACAACCAAGGCCAATTGCTGACTGGTAGTTTCATGGACTACGCCATGCCGCGTGCTGGCTGTGTACCAAATTTGACGAACGAAACTTACGAGGTCAGAACTCAACTTAACCTACTCGGCTCCAAAGGCGTGGGCGAATCAGGTTGCACAGGCTCCTTACCTGCATTGGCCAATGCCGTGATGAGCGCTTTGCGCCCTTACGGTATTGACCAAATGGACATGCCATTTACAGGACCCAAAATTTGGGCTGCTTTGCAAAAAAATAAACTTTAACGAATTTATCGTTAAAGCACTGAGTTCACAGGATGTCAAAATCAAAAGTGTGTTTGGTCATTGGGGCCGGCGATGCAACAGGCGGCGCAGTTGCAAAACGGTTTGCGCGCGAAGGTTTTGTCGTTTGCGTGACCCGCAGAACCCTTGATAAATTGCAGCCCCTGCTGGACCAGATACGTCAAGCAGACGGCCAAGCGCATGGTTTTGCATCAGATGCTCGGAAAGAAGAAGAAGTCATTGCACTCATTGATCACATCGAGTCCAACATCGGATCGATTGAGGTACTGGTTTTCAACATTGGCGCCAACTCCCCCAATAGCATCTTGACTGAGACTGCGCGGCGCTACACCAAAATGTGGGAAATGGCTTGCTTGGCTGGTTTTTTAAATGGCCGAGAAGTGGCCAAGCGCATGGTGTCTAAAATCGGCAATATCGAACAGCATGCTAGCGGCGTGAGTCAAAAAGGGACCATTATTTTTACGGGCGCCACGGCTTCTTTGAGAGGCAGCGCAAACTTTGCGGGATTTTCAGGTGGCAAAATGGCCTTGCGCGGACTGGCCCAAAGCATGGCGCGCGAGCTAGGACCCATGGGTATTCATGTGGCTCACACCATCATTGACGGCGCCATAGACACAGAATTCATTCGCACACTTTTTCCCGAACGCTACGCTTTAAAAGACCAGGGTGGCATCTTAAATCCTGATCACATTGCAGATGCCTATTGGATGCTGCACCAACAACCCAGAGACGCTTGGACCCACGAACTCGATTTGCGGCCCTACATGGAAAATTTTTGATCCATTTTTAAGAGAAACATCATGGCAAAAACATTTGACTATTATTTTGACTTTGGCAGTTTGGCCACCTATTTGGCGCACACTCAAATAGACAAAATCAAGGCAGAAACAGGTGCCAGTCCCATTTATCTTCCCATGCTATTGGGTGCAGTTTTCAAGGCGACAGGCAACGCTTCGCCCGTGAGCGTGCCCGCCAAGGGCAAGTACATCTTTGTTGATTTCAAGCGTTTTGCAGACAGCTACGGCGTGCCACTCCAAATCAATCCTTTTTTTCCCATCATCACCACGACCCTCATGCGCATGCTAACGGGTTTGCAAATGCGATCAGATGCTCGAATGCATGAATTCATGGACCTTATTTTCAAAGCAATTTGGGTGGATGCCCTGAACCTGAATGACCCCGAAGTAGTAGAGCGCGTTTTGCAAGAGGCACACTTTGACCCTACTGAATTACTTCAATTGGCAAACGATCAAGCCACCAAAGACAGGCTGAAAGATGTCACCACAAAGGCTGTTGAAAGTGGCGTTTTTGGAGCGCCCACTTTTTTTGTAGGCGATCAAATGTTTTGGGGACAAGATCGAATTGAACAGCTTAAATCAGCGCTCAAATCAAGTTAAGGCCAAGCCAATCGCATAAGTAACTCACTATGGCTTTACAAAAATTGAGCGCTCAAGAGCTTGCAAAACAAATGCTGTCTTTGAGTCTTTGGAACTACGATGCCAAGCTTTCTTCAATCACGCGAGAATTTGTACTGGTTAACTTCCTGCAAGCCTTTGAATTTATGAAGCAGATTGCCATTGCAGCCGAAGATCACAATCATCACCCCGAATGGCGCAATGTTTACAACAAAGTCATAATCACTTGGACCACACACGATGTGCAAGGATTGAGCATCAAAGACATCGAGCTGGCGCACATCTGCGATCAGATTTTTAATCTCTCGCCCTAAAAAATACGGTGTTTATTTCAATTGCGCGGCCAACCACCGAACCAAGGTTGTTAATACTTTTTCTTTTTCCGGATCATTCAAAATTTCGTGATACATGTCTTTAAAACAATGCGCCTCTACCAAATGCGAAGGTGCGCACTCTGCAAATAAATCGCTCGATTTGGAACGTACAAGTTTGTCGGCACCTGAATATAAAAGCAAAGTTGGTACTTTCCAAGAATCAGCGTGCTGCACTATTTTTTCGCCTGTTCTGAGTATCCAAGAAGCCAGTCGGGCGGATATTTTTCGATGTACCAAATGATCGTTTTGATAATCTCTGACCGCCGTTTCATCTCTGGCGATCCATTGAGCCTTAACCCCGTTGTCAATCCGCACATTGGGCAAGATTGAGGGCAGAGTGAAGAGTAGCAATTTTTGCAATAGATTGGTATCGGCGCCCAAGGCTGGAGAACTCATCACCAATAAATCGATTTCATGTTGATGCTGGACTGCTGCTTCAGCCGCAATCAAGCCACCCATGCTGTGCCCCATCAAAACCAAAGGCCCCGTGACTTGATTGCGTACGTGTGCAATGACAAAGTGAAGGTCATCGACCAATTGATTGTTCTCAGGCAGGCTGCCTTTTACGCCAGAAGACAAACCATGACCATGGTGGTCATATCCGAAAACAGCGTAACCAGCCGCTTGCAAAAACTGGGCAACATGGGTGTATCTCCCCATATGCTCTCCTAAACCATGCACCAGCAATATGGCTCCTTTGGGTTTGACAGGCATTCCAACCCATTTATAAAAAGCTAAAAGTCGATCTTCATAACTTAGATGTGTGATGGCTGGTTTACTGGCTTGCGTCATACTGATGCTTATCTCGTGGAAGGTTGATGAGATTTTGAGTCAAGTTTTGGAGGAAATCTATAGGTCCAATCACTCAGCCCTTAGCCCTGTCCTAACCCTAGCTCTGAACTTGGTTCATCACCAAATCTTTTAATGCGAGAAACCCTAAGTTCAATTAGTATGCATTGAAATAACACTGCACTTTACTGTTCTTGTTTACCCCCAATGAGTCTGGCGCAAAATATCAACTGGCGAGGCACCATCGCGTCCTATGATGTCAAAGGCTACACATCTGTGCGCATTCTGGTTGGCAAAAATGGGGTTCATCCCACGCAGTAAATTGAAAATTACATTTTGATCATTTAACAAAGGTTTTTGATGACGAATCCAACACGCCCATTAGGCAAATCAGGCATTTCTGCTACCAGCATTGGATTGGGTCTGATGTCTTTATCGGGAATCTATGGTGAATCTAGCGATGAAAATGGCGTTGCCGTGATTCAGCATGCCATCGACCAAGGCATTAACTTCTTAGATTCAGCTGATATGTATGGTTGGGGCCATAACGAAACTCTTCTTGCGACCGCATTAAAGGGTCGAAGAGACCAAATGATTTTGGCCACGAAATTTGGACAAACCAAAGGAGAAGCCGGCGGCAACGGCGTGAACGGCAAGCCCGCTTATGTCAAAGAGACTTGTGAGGCCAGCCTAAAGCGCTTGAACCTGGATGTGATTGACTTGTACTATGCGCACCGAATCGACCCCACAGTTCCAATTGAAGAGACTGTGGGTGCCATGAAAGATTTGTGCATTGAAGGAAAAGTCAGGTCAATTGGTTTGTGCGAGGCAAGTCCAGAGACCATTCGACGTGCTCACAAAGTTCACCCTCTTGCTGCTGTACAAACCGAATACTCGCTTCTGTACAGAGAGCAAGCTGAAGAAACGCTGAAGGTCACACGCGAACTTGGCATTTCCTTCGTAGCCTATTCACCATTGGGTAGAAGTATGCTGACAGGCACTGTCAAAAGTTCATCTGACTTTAGCAATGACAGACGTAAGGATCATCCTCGCTTTCAACCAGGCAACTTAGAGCGAAATCAACAATTGGTAGCGGCCATCATTGAGATGGCAGATCAGAAACATTGCACTCCCAGCCAGTTGGCACTCGCATGGCTACTTGCGCAAGGAGACGATATTCTCGCCATACCAGGCACCAAACAAACTGTTCGAGTAGATGAAAACCTTGGCGCGCTGAAAGTCACACTTTCAAATCAAGATCTTGCATTGCTAGCCCAGGCTTTTCCTGTAGGCATCGCCGCAGGAACGCGCTATCCTGCAGGCGGCATGAAGGGCGTTTTTATATAGTCAACGACTCACGTTGTATTGGCCTATTTTTTCACCCATGATCAATAATTTACTAAGCAAGGGCTTTCTCAGGACCTAATAGAGCGATGCGGAATCGGTTCTTTAAATAAACCCCATCCCTTGGAGGCAATACAAGGGGTAATTTTTCAGAGCCTACCTTCACTTGCGCAAACAAAGCGCCAGTCCTGGCCTTGCCCTTTTTGTAAATTTCATTCCTTAAATTTTCCAACTCAGACTTGTTTGCAACCAACAACGACTGTGCGAGTCCTGCCGACTTGGCCATGCCAACCAAATTGACCCCAAGCCCCGTCACCGTCTTTTGCATGCCAGTCTCGCCATAGTGTTCGTTATCAAGAACAACAATGGACAGATTGGCGGGCTTGTGCGCGCCAATGACCGCCAGTGAACCAAGGCCCATGAGCATTTCACCATCACCGGTGACCACCAACACGTTGCGCTTGGGTTGAGCCATTGCAAGGCCAAAGCCAATCATGGCAGCGCCTCCCATAGCGCCCCATAAAGGAAACGAGAGTGGATGATCGCCTGCGGCAGTGATGTCCCATGCAGGTGCGCCCAGGCCCGCCACAACCAATAGGTCATCCCGCTGGTGCAATAAAAAATTAACGACTTCGCGACGTTGCAATATTTTTTTCATGACTTGGCCTAATGGGTAAGTTTGCGAAAATCTTTGGCACCTGTGACCTTTTGCCCGATCAGAACTGCAATGGGACGACTGGTGTTAAAAGCCATGTGCAAAGCACCAGCCACCTCCTCCACAACAGCTTCGTGCGTATCACCGCGCCGAACAATCACGCCCATTGCAGAAAGTACCGTTTCAGTGGCATTGCCCATCGGAACTTGCGACGGATTGAATTCGCCATGGTCTCCGCGCATGGTGATCAAAATGACCAAGGGCATTTGGCATGATGTGCTCAGGGACAGCATGTTGATGCAATTGCCAACACCGCTGCTTTGCATCAACAAAATACCTTTTTCACCGCCTAACCATGCGCCACCGAGCAAGGAGACGCCCTGCTCTTCACTGGTCAGTCTGACCACTTTCATCGTCTTGTCTGCTTCACACAGTCTTATCAAGTTGGCATGCCCAGCATCCGGCACCATGGCCACTTGTTTAATTTGGTGCTCGCGCAACAAACTGTGAACTGGTTCTGACCAATGCATAGGTTTGGATTGATTGGAATTTTTCAAATTTGTTCCCTGTGTGGTTCAAGCAATGAATTGCGCGCCTTTGGCTTCTGTTAATTTAACTCAATAAGTCATCTGCTGTTACAACTGACCCTGCTGAATATCGAAAACCCTAGTATTGCAAATTCATTAAGTCACTACGATCTTGATCATTCACTCTCCGGAAGTAAATCATGACCTTCAAACACCTAGTTAAGTACTTGTCACTTGCCTTGACTTTCGTCTTTGCGAATGGCGTCATGGCCCAAGGCAACTGGCCCAGTCAGCCGATCAAAATCATCAACCCATTTCCCACTGGGGGAACGGTGGATCAAATCTCTCGGTTGCTACAACCTCACCTGCAACAAGCGCTGGGGCAACCCATCATTGTTGAAAGTCGCTCAGGGGCATCGGGCTCAATTGGAACGGGTATGGCGGCCAAATCGCCGGCCGATGGCTATACCTGGGTCATGGTTTTTGACACGCATGGCGTCAACCCCAGTCTTTACCCCAATCTCCCATTTGACACATTGAAGGACCTCACGCCTGTCATGCAAATTGGCACAGGATCGATGGTGATTACAGCGCACGCCAGCACCCCCTACAAAACCTACAACGATCTGGTGCAAGCTGCAAAAAGCAAACCCGGCACCATCGGTTATGGAACGATCGGTTCTGGCAGCATGGCGCATTTGGCCATGACCTATTTGGGCAACAGCCTCAAGGTTGACTGGACACATATACCCTACAAAGGCGGCGGGCCCTTGGCAACAGATGGCGTGGCAGGGCACGTGCCCGTCACCATGGCTACCTATGCTTTATGGGCACCCCATTTTGCAAGTGGCAGATTGCGCCCGTTGGCTGTCACATCCCCCAAGAGAATGCCAGAGCTGCCAGAGGTTCCCACGCTGCAAGAGTTAGGCATTGAAGGATTTGAAGCCCAAGCCTATTGGGGCTTGTTAGGCCCTGCCGGCATTCCGCCTAACATTGTCAATCGCATGAACGCGGAAGTGGCCAAGGTTTTAAAAATTCCAGCCGTGCAAGAACGTTTGGTGCAAATGGGCGTGGTCATCACTGCTTCTAGCTCAGCAGACTTTGACCGCTTTATTCGCAAAGAGATCGACAAATGGGGCAAGGTTGTGAAAGAGAACAACATCAAGGCAGGTCAGTAGACTTTCCACTGCTGGTGAATCAAATTTCAAAAATGTAACAACTGGATTAGAGAATGACAAAAGCATATTGGATCAGTGCATATCACAGTATCAACGACAACGACGCTTTGGCGGCTTATGCCAAATTGGCAGGGCCTAGTTTGACAGCAGCGGGCGGTAAATTTTTAGCACGTGGCGTGCCTTCTGCAGTGAAAGAAAACGGTTTGCAAAAGCGGACCGTTCTCATTGAGTTTGAAAGCGTTGAGGCCGCGCTTGCAGCCTACGATAGCCCTGGCTACAAAGAGGCACTTGCAGCGTTAGGAACCAATGCGGTGGTTCGAGATATTCGAATTATCGAAGGGGTCTGATTTCCGGTAATGCGGCAATTGAAGTCATTGAATTAATTGTGAGCTGAGCTCAATTGGCGCATCCAGTTGCTGCTGTTCTTAACGCGTCCATACTGAATGTCTGTCAGCTTCTGACGAAGAGACAGGCTGACATTGGCAGGCCCAGCGTTCGGGCTGCTGTACTCAAAGTTGAGTCCCTTGAGAATGCTGATTGGGAAAATAACGGCAGCTGTACCGCAGGCAAATAATTCAGTCACTTCGCCAGAAGCTAGCCCCGTTCGCACCTCCTCTAACCCAATTTGACGCTCTTCAACACGACGACCTTCAGCCCTTGCTATCTCGATGATGCTCTGACGTGTCACGCCCGCTAAGATGCTATCGCTCAAGGCTGGGGTGACAAGCGAGCCATCTTTGCAAACAATGAAAATGTTCATACCACCAAGCTCCTCAAGATATTGACCGTGTTCTGCATCTAAGAACAAAACCTGTGCGCATCCGTTTTGGCGTGCTTCTTGAAGTGGCGCCAATGAGCCTGCGTAATTGCCTGCGCACTTTGCGTAGCCAGTGCCGCCTTTGGCGGCGCGAGTGTGGTGGGTCGAAACCCAAATCGGTACGGACGAAACACCGTTCTCAAAGTAAGGCCCAGCTGGGCTGGCAATCACATAAAAGGCAACTTTTTCAGCGCCTCTAACACCTAAAAAACTTTCATTGGCAATCATGAATGGACTCAAATAAAGACTGGTTTCCGGCGTTTGCGAAAGCCACTTTGAATCCATGCAGACAAGTTGCTGAATGGATTGAAAAAACAATTCTTTGGGTAATTCGGGCAAGCCTAAACGCTCTGCGGATTTGGCAAAGCGTGCGGCATTGAGTTCGGCTCGAAAGGCCCAGATCGAGCCATCGGCGTGTTGATAAGCTTTGAGACCCTCAAAAATAGCTTGACCGTAATGTGCAGCACCAATGACGCAGGATTGAGAATCAGGGGGCCATAGGGGATGATGCGCGGTGCGTGCCAGCCTTTGTCTAAAGTCCAATCAATGGCAACCATGTGGTCTGTGAAATATTTGCCAAATCCAGGCTTGGACAAAATTTGATGACGATCTCCATCGGCGACGGGCCGATTGGAAGTTTCAATGCTAAATTCGCTGGAGGGGAAATGGGTCAAATTCAAAACAATTCCTTTCACGTGTTAACGTTTTTTGCATTACGATAGTCTGAATCACTGCCTTCAAAAAAAAGGAAATCAATGAAAAAGCTTTTGTGTTTTTCCATGCTTGCAATTGTGCTGTCTGCCCCGCACTTTGCCAAGGCTCAAGACTACCCCATTCGGGCCATCAAAATGATCGTCCCTTTTCCGCCTGCTGGTGGCACTGACAATGTGGCACGCATATTTGCTCAGCAGGTATCACAGGACTTGGGTCAAAGTATCATCATTGAAAATCGTGCAGGGGCTGCCGGCATGATCGGTGCCGATGCAGTTGCAAAGGCCGAACCTGATGGTTACACCATCGTTCTGACCACCAACAGCACCCATGTGATTGGGCCGCTGTTGAATCCCAAAACACCGTATTCACCCACCAAGAATTTCAGCCCTGTTATTTATTTGGCCCAGTCGCCCTCGATCATGGTCGTTCCTGTCACTTCGCCTGCCAAAACGGTTAAAGAATTTATCGAGTTGGCCAAGAAAAATCCTGGTAAATTGAATTATGGATCGGCTGGAACCGGAGGCATTCCGCATCTTTCTGGCGAGCGTTTTCAAGCCTTGTCTGGTATCAACATGGCGCACGTTCCCTACAAGGGAACCGCTTTGGCCATGCCCGACCTGATTGCCGGCCGCTTGGATGTGATTTTCGACAGTTTTTCTTCAGGCTACCCCCAGGCGCGTGATGGCAAGGTGCGTGCTTTAGGCGTTTCTTCACCTGACCGCTCTCCTTTGGTGCCGGACTTGTCGGCCATCAATGAACAACTTCCAGGGTTTATCTCCATGACCTGGTTTGGTGTCTTCGGACCTGCTGGCATGCCTCAGCCAGTGGTCAATAAACTGAATGCCTCTTTCAATAAAGTGTTGAAAGACCCACAGTTGAAAGAACAACTGGCAAAAATGGGAATTGACGGAATCGGTGGCACACCGGCAGATTTCACTAAAAAATTAACGATCGACACACAAGAATGGCAAAAAGTTATCACGGATGCCAAGATTACTTTGCAATCGAACTGACTTCTATTTGCCTCGAATTCAACTGCTGCACTTTGGGGCTTACATGGGCATAGCAGTATTTCTCAACTTTTAAAGGGCTGGCTATGATCACAATGTCGATTCAAATCAGGTGTTTGGCTTTGCTCAAGGTAGGCGTTATGGCCTTGTTGCTGAGCGCAAGCTGGGTGCAGGCTCAAACTCAGTGGCCCACTAAGGCTGTGACCCTTGTTGTGCCATTTGCACCAGGGGGCGGCACCGACATTGGCTCTCGCATCGTGGCTCAGAAACTGTCGCTACTTTGGGGTCAATCGGTGCTGGTCGACAACCGAGGCGGAGCAGGAGGCAATTTGGGATTAGAGATTGTCTCAAGAGCTAAGCCCGATGGCTACACATTGCTAACGGGCAACGTGGGCACCCAATCCATCAATCCGACTTTGTACAAAAAACTCAACTACAACCCAGACACCGCCTTTGCGCCAATTGGTTTGTTCGCTGAGTTGCCATTTGTCTTGGCTGTGACGCCTTCATTGCCAGCCAATTCGGTAAAAGAGTTGGTGGCACTGGCCAAAGCTTCGCCCGACAAATTAACCTATGCCAGCTCGGGCAATGGGGGCTCTCCGCACCTTTCTGCAGAAACTTTCAAAATCGCAACGGGCACACAAATTTTGCACATCCCCTACAAGGGTGGCGGAGCTGCAATGACAGACTTGATGTCCGGAAATGTCCACATGATTTTTTCATCCGTGCTTGAAACTTCTGCCCAAATTAAAGCGGGCAAACTCAAAGCCTTGGCCATCTCCAGCAAAAATCGTGTTTCAGCCCTGCCCGATGTACCGACCCTCGAAGAAAGCGGTATCACTGGCGCTGAGTCAGGTTCTTGGTTAGGTTTGCTGGCACCAGCCGGCACGCCTCAGCCTATTCTGGATAAAATTTCACAGAGTTTGCAGCAAGTATTGGCCATGCCTGATGTTCAGCAACAACTCATTGGCCAAGGGGCCGTGGCAAAGGGTGGCACCACTGCAGAATTCGTCAACTTAATTGCCAACGACCGAAAAAGATATGCCAAGATCATTCTGGACAACAAATTGGTTTTAGATTGAATTCATCACGAGGATCAAGTTAATCACGTCCAATTTCTGATTAAGTGGGCAGTCTGGAATTCACAAAACTGTCAAATGAATGACTCAAAATGTTACGCAGTACCTGATCAAAGGTGTCTTAGCCCTTCTCAACTTGATGATTGACTAGCCATGTCCAAAGACTTTTCTTTGATGGAAGACAGCAACCGCTCTCCGAACCTCAGCATTCACGATGTTTCAGACCCCGCACGGCGTCAAGTGTTGCGCGGCGGTTTGGGTGCACTGGCCAGTAGCTTCTTAGCACCACTTAGTGCCGTGGGCGGTGCTGCAGCTCTCACGGGTTGCGCATCCCTAGGCATAGGCTTTGTGGCCAAAATTGGTTTTAAAAGTGTGGCCATCTCTACAGCCGACGCCATCTCAGTTCCTGAAGGCTACGTGGCCCACGTCATTGCACCTTGGGGCGACCCCGTGGGCATTGCAGGTCAAAACTACGCTTTCAAAGATGACGCAAGCAACACCGCTGCAGAGCAAGAAGCACAAATTGGCATGCACCACGATGGCATTCACTACTACGCGCTTGAAGGCTCTAAGCGCGGTTTGTTGGCCATGAACCATGAGTACGTCGACCACGGTTTGCTCTTCAAAGACGGCATGGCCAATTGGAGCGCCGAGAAGGTTCGCAAGTCACAAGCCGCACACGGCGTGGCCATCGTTGAAGTGCAAGACAAAGGCGGCAAATGGGAGGTGGTCAACCCCTCCAAATATGCACGTCGAATTACCACCAACACGACAATGGAAATCAGTGGTCCTGCTGCAGGTCACGCCTTGATGAAAACTGCAGCGGATACATCAGGCCGCAAGGTTTTGGGCACTCTGAACAATTGCGCCAGTGGCATCACGCCGTGGGGCACTTACCTCACCTCAGAAGAAAACTTCATTGTTTACTTCAATGGCGGCGACAAACTCAGCGATCATGAAAAACGCTGGGGCTTGCGAAAAGGCGGTGTTGGTTACCGTTGGCACGAGCATGATGCCCGTTTTGATGCCACGCAAAACCCCAACGAACCCAACCGCTTTGGTTGGATTGTTGAAATTGATCCCAACAACCCCAATGCCACACCCATCAAGCGCACAGCCATGGGTCGCGGTGCGCACGAAGGTGCCACCGTAGCAGTTACCAAAGACAAGCGTGCGGTGATTTACATGGGCGAAGACGCTCGCTTTGAATACATCTACAAGTTTGTCAGCCGCGACACCATCAAATCAGGTGGCGCTGCCGCCAACGCCACCCTGCTCGACCACGGCACGTTGTATGTCGCCAAGTTCAATGCAGACGGTAAAGGCCAGTGGATGGCATTGACACATGGCCAAGGTCCTCTCACAGCGGCCAATGGCTTTGCGGATCAAGCCGAAGTTCTGATTAAATCTCGCCAGGCCAGCGACTTGCAGGGCGCTACCAAAATGGACCGCCCAGAGTGGATTGATGTTGACAAACAGGGCTGGGTTTACGCCACGCTCACAAACAACAGCAACCGCGGTGCTAACAATATGCCCGCCGTAGACGCTGCCAACCCTCGCGCCAATAACACACAGGGCAACATCATTCGCTGGAAAGAGGATGTAGATTTCCATGCAAGCACCTTTGTTTGGAACCATTTCATCATGGCTGGCGATGCGTCATTGGCCCGCGCTGAAGCCAAGGGCAACATCCAAGGCGACATGTTCTCTTGCCCAGATGGTCTGTGGGTCGACGGACGCGGTCTCATGTGGATTCAGACAGACATGTCCACCTCCAACATGGGCAAAGGCGATCTCAAAAACTTTGGCAACAACATGATGCTGGCTGCCGATGTGCAAACCGGTGAAGTGCGTCGCTTTTTGGTCGGCCCCTCAGGTTCTGAAATTACGGGTGTGACTGAAACGCCTGACGGCAGAACCATGTTCCTGAACATACAGCACCCAGGCGAGCCCTCCAGCGAGCGAACCAACCCGGCCACTCCTCGGGCATTTTCAAACTGGCCAGATCAAAAGCCTGATGGACGACCCCGCAGCGCCACTGTGGTGGTTCGCAAATTAGATGGCGGCATCATCGGCACCTGATGCCCTTAGCAAACCTCTTTTGCAGTCATGCCAAAAGGGTTTTTTGTTAGGCCAACCTATTTAACGAATATCGCCGGCCAAACTCGCCAGCGTGTCGGCAGCAATCTCAATGTGTGACGGATAGTTCGTGTGATCGCACCCCAGTTTCACACTGGCTCCGGCCTTGATGGCGGCGCACATGGCGGCGTTGAACTCAAAACGCACGAAGTGAACAGCTGAAGTTTTTTCGTCGTTCTCGCGATCGAGGTCTTCATCGGCAATGGCATAAACGCGGGCATGCCCTTCCACCTCTACAAACATCCGGTCTTCAATGCCAATGAGGCGTGAAAGTTCGCGTTTGCGCTCATTGATGTCGGTGTACTCCAACATCATGGTACCTTTCCAGTTACTGCCTTCTGGCAATAAAGGGGCATAAGCTTCAATCTCGTCTTGAATGCCTTCTTCTTCGAAGATTTTTTCAATGCGCAGCATTTCTTGAATTTGATAGCGAATGGTGGTTTCGCTTTCAAACTGCAAATTCACATGATCACCCAACTGAACGCTGCGCAATTTTCGATGCGCAATGATTTCGGGTTTGTGCACTTTGCGCCATTTGGTATAGGCCTCCAGCGTCATCAAGCTCTCTGGGGTAATGTGTCCTGTCAATTGCATGTGCAACTCCGTCAATTATTTCAAACCATAAGCTTTGCGAACCAAGGTCAAGGGGTGATTCAGTTCGGGGGCACCCAAACCATTCACTTCAAAACCTTGCGCGATGTGGTGTCCACCCAGTGGACAATCTGAACTGATGAAGTCCGGCTTGCTGCCATCCTTCATGGTGGCCATGGCTTTAAATACAGGCTTGCCAATTTTCATGGCCATGTCGTGCGAACCTTTTTTCACACCATAGGTGCCAGCGTGTCCAGAGCAACGTTCGATGGTGTTGATCTCGGTGCCTGGAATCATCTTGAGCATTTCTTCGGTTTTGCGACCGATGTTTTGTACCCGACCGTGGCAAGGAATTTGATAGCTCACATTGCCCAATTTTTCTGGGAATTCGGTTTTCAAAAGTCCATCGCGTTTGCGTGCCATGAAATATTCAAAGGGGTCCCACATGTGTTCTTTGACCAGCTGAGTGTCTGCGCAATCAGGAAACATCAACGGAATTTCTTGCTTGAACATCAGTGCACAACTGGGTACGGCAGCCATGATGGCGAAGCCATCTTTCGCATATTTGGCCAACACCGGAATGTTGGCTTCCTTAGAGGCTTTGACCGAATCGAGATCGCCCAATTCAAGTTTGGGCATACCGCAGCACTGCTCTTTCTCCACAAGCACATAAGGGATGTCATTGTGATTCAAGATTTTGAGCAAATCGTGGCCAATGCCGGGTTCGTTGTAGTTCACGTAGCAGGTCGAATAAATGGCCACTTTGCCAGGCGTCTTTTCGCCGTCCACAACCTTCACAGCGTCAGCTTCTTCTGCACTCGAACGAAATTTTCGAGTAGCCAAGGAAGGCAGCCAAGCGTTTTGATCAACGCCCAAGGTGGACTCCATCAGACTCCGCACAACTTTCGTTTTGTTCACGGCGTTGACAGCCTGAGACACGATAGGAATGCCAGCCAAGGAACCATGCGTATCGGTCGAGGCCAAGAAATTTTCTGCGACACCGACCTCACCTTTTTTGAACTTGATGGCCTTGGCGCGCAACATGGTGTGAGGAAAATCTAAGTTCCATTCGTGAGGCGGCGTGTAGGGACACTTGGTCATGTAGCAAAGGTCGCACATGAAGCATTGGTCCACCACTTTCCAGTAGTCTTTTTTGTCTACGCCATCCACTTCCATGGTTTCGCTCTCGTCCACCAAGTCAAACAAAGTGGGAAAAGAGCCGCACAAACTCACACAGCGGCGGCATCCATGACAAATGTCGAAGATGCGCTCTAGCTCATTGAAGCAAGACTCTTCGTTGTAGAAGTCTTTTCCTTGCCAATCTAAGGGATGTCTTGTGGGCGCTTCCAAATTGCCTTCTGTGGCCATGTGGTTTTCCTAATGTTGATTCGATTTCGCAAACAGTTAATGCCAACTGTTTGCGAAATCGCTGCACCCAAAAGAGGTGCAGCAAATCGTTTCAGCAGAAATTAATCGACCAATTCGGTTAAAGCTTTTTGATAGCGATTAGCGTGTGAGCGCTCGGCCTTGGCCAAGGTTTCAAACCAATCTGCAACTTCGTCAAAGCCTTCATCGCGTGCAGTCTTGGCCATACCTGGGTACATGTCGGTGTACTCGTGAGTTTCGCCAGCCACAGCAGAGGCTAGATTTTGACGTGTGGAGCCAATCGGCATGCCGGTGG
>Ga0209355_1000677_pt1 | contig 19912 bp, 11 predicted proteins | sample LauGreSBDMM110SN_3_FD_187563 | JGI IMG/M metagenome (GOLD analysis project Ga0209355, IMG submission 187563) | Freshwater lake microbial communities from Lake Michigan, USA - Sp13.BD.MM110.SN (SPAdes) (version 2) | ecosystem: Environmental > Aquatic > Freshwater > Lake | place: Lake Michigan... | reverse complement strand
ACCGCCAACTCCGATTAATAAAGATGTTTTATTATTAAATACATCTATTAGCCGTCGATCTAAAATTAACGATTTACACCCATTCCAATTAATTTGAAACATTAAAAATTACTTATTATTTTAAACTTATTGTTGAAATCAGTTAACTGAGATTTTGTAACCAGCCTCTTTTCAATAAAGTCATTCCAATCAATCTGTATAGCTTGTGAAGGTGATATATTTTCGAAAGATGAACCAAAATTAATTTTTAAAATCTTATCACTATAATAAATAAAAGCATTATTAAAATCTGAGCTAAGTAAATAGGAATGACCAAGATTTACATAAGTCATTTTTAGAAAATCCTTATCTTTCTCTTCTAAATCACAAAATTGAAGATTTGAGAAATTATTTGTATTGCTCTTGAATTGATTTGCAAATTCTTCAGAAAAGTAATTTAAATCGAGAATAGTTTTTTTTCGATTGAAATATGCTATAATAGCCTTGTATTTTGAAATTGCCTTGTTGTATTCTTTTGCCAAAATATTAAACCAAGCACTATTAAAAGTTATAGTTAAATTATCATCGTTGATTACATAACTAGTTTCTAAAGATTTAGTCTCATTATATGTTTCAATCTTAATAAGTTGTTCGCATGGACAATCATTGGTAGAACCCTTTGAGTAAATTATATAGCAACTAGTGTAATGTATTGTAACTGGCCCTGTGTATGGCTGTCCAGTAGAACATAAAACATATCCGTCTTTTATCAGGTTGGCCGAAACATACCCCCCCATAGTTCGTGGTTTTTCAATAAATCCACAAGAAAAACCTTCTTGCCTATTTGTTTTGATTTTTTCCAATTTGATCGCAATATCTGAATTTGAAATGTTTGCATCTGCTAGAAGATTTGTATAATCAATAATTACTTCAGCCAATTTGTTACCCATAACGAATTCATAATTATCTAAAACTTCAAGCTTATCGATAAAACTGCATGTGAAGTGATTGCCCAAAGAAAGACAGAATTCATTATATGATTCAAATTCCATTCGTTTTGATAAAGTAAGTTGTCCTGTTTGTGTTACTATTGATAAACCCTGAAGTGAAATAGTATTATTCTTTTTTAAAAATTCATAAAGAGACTTAAACAAAATTCTAGGATTACGACAAGAATCATAATTGTCTATTAAATTCTGAATTAATGAAATACCCTCTTGGATTTTATTTGTTTTTACAAGTGAGCCACTTTTGAATTTTATTGCCAATTGTTCATACGGATTAAGCTCTAAGACACTATCACAGTAATTAATACTTTTGCCAAAATCTTTATTTTCAAAATATGCTTCTGCCAAAAAAAGAAAATATGCATACTTTTCGCCGTATCTAGAGTTGGGTATTCTGCTTAATCCAAGCTTAAAATATTTGATGCAGTTAACAAAATCACGGTTGTTATAGAAATTTAACGCTGTTGCGATGGGATCACTAACAGAAATTTCCAATTCTTTTTGAATTTCAGCCATCTGCTTCTTCAGTTTTTCCACCTCATTCTTCAAATCATCCAAATAATCAAATCCAGGATCAAATTCTTTTGCTGTGCTGATTAATGTTTCTGCCTTTTCAAAATTGCCTTTATCATTTTCATCAATTGCGCTTGCATAGGTTGTCAATACAGCAGCCGATACAATTGCATCAGGTATCCTGGGCTCGGTAAAGGGCATTGATAGATTTGTAGAAACGCCCTTGCCCAATTTCGTTTTAATTGTTAACCACTCATTTACTTTACCCTCCTGCTTCTCACTGAACTTTATATCACCAGAAGAAGCATCGGTAAGTCTGGCATTTATGACCAAATTATTATCTAGAATATAGATATCACCAATCAGAAGAAAATTTACGCCCAGTAACTTCCCCATTTTAACACTGGTGTTTTTATCAAATGATGTAGATTTTTGAAGGTTTTGTTCCTTCATAATTTTATTGATTTGCGCACGCTCAACTAACTGTAACCTTTTGGGAGAAACATTGGATTCAATATCCGAAATTAGCATGCTACTCATCGCTTTACCAAGCCCGTCGTATTTGGCAATACCAGAGATGTTGTCAAAATCGAGGATGGCGATTCTCATAGGTTGACTAATCGCTATTTCAATTATTAAAAAGGAAATCACTATACAAACAATCTTTTTCATTTTACAGTTTTTTTAAAAAATTCTTAGCAGGAATAAAATCCGGATATTTCTTATTTATTTTTTCAGCTATTTTTTTCGCTTCTGCTTTTTTGCCCTGATCATAAAAATCAAGTGCTTTAGAATAATCATTCAAATCTTCTATTGAAATTGCTTTTGCATTTTCTTCAGTCTTTAATTCAACCTTTTCTTCGTCCGTTATTTTCGTATCCATGCTCTTGATTATTTTCCAGGATAATTGTTTTTGTATCTTAAAAAATGAGGTTGTTGGTCCGTCAACACCATCAGACTTCAATATTTTTCCAGTTTCAACATCAATAAAACGTGCGTCAATTCGTAAACTCCCCATCATGTCAAAATACCCACCTGTCAATATGATTTGAGCCCCCAGCAACTTGCCCACTTTTGAGGCAGTTGAAGCATCAAACTCTTTGGTATTATTCAATTTTTGCTCTTTAAGGATGGATTCAAGCTTGTCACGTTCTACTATATTAAGCATCCGAATGTTTGAAAGATCAGTAATTAGCATGTCTGCTAATCCTTTCTTTAATTTATCCATTGAAGCTTCTCCGCCAGAATTGTCAAAATAAAGTATGGCCACTCTTTTTGCATTTTTATCTTTTGTGCGGTCATTAAGTTCTTTTGTAGCCGTGAGATCATCGGTACTTGACATATTTTTCAATTCTGCATCCCCTGTAACAATTTCTTTTACATCTTTAATGTCTTTACCCATTTCTGAAGAGGAGTCAGTCTGTTTTTTCACCAAAAAAAGAATTGAACCGGTAACAATCAAAATTAAAATCATACCAACCAATACCGTAATCATCCTTTTTTTAATACTGCCGGTATCCTTTTTTATTTCCTTTACATTTTCTTTTACCTCTTCTATATTACCTGAAATTAGTTTATTGTCCTCCTTTAATTCAGATATGAAAGTCTCCATATTGACTTTACTGAGATCAAGATATTTTTCCGGATTAATCGCATTTAGTTTACTCTCATTAAGTAATTTTGCAATTGTACAATAGTATTCATTCAAAGCCTCAATCTGAATCTTTGAAATCTTTTTATTGTGGGCTATTGCATTTCTAATTAATCGTATGTCTTCAAGTATATATCTTAAAGAATCACGTGTAGTTTTTGTGAGTTGAATAGAAGATGAATTAAAAATTTCCTCCACACTTTTAAAAATGTTCTTATCCAAAAAAATATTTGAAAGTTCACTAAACGTAGTACCGCTTAATACACCTGTTTGATCAGCACTCTTCACCCATTTATCAACTATTTCTTGTTTGAACAAATTTTGCAAAGTAGAAAGAACATTTTCACTGCCTCCAAGATTTCCTGTCACTACATCACGAATTATCAACTCTAAAGCCCTTACTTGTTTAATCGCTAGTTCTTCATTGCTAAGTGCCTCATCAATTTCAAAAGGAATATTCACATTTTTAGAAATCGTTTCAAGCCACAATGAAATTCTAAAACAGGCTAACTTTCTCCTAGAAGGGTCATCTTTAAATGTATAAAACTGCCTAATTGCTTCTTCAAACTCCGTAAGCATTTGTTCATTAATACCAAGTTCCCCAGAAAGAACTTTTGCTGATTTTACAGATTTTAATTTTTTAAATGAATCTTGACTAAAAGAATCAATGGAAGGATCAATTAACTTAATGATATTGTCAAGTGCCTTTTGAATTTGTATTACTAACATTTTATTGATTTTAATTAAACTAAGATATACCATTTATTTAAACTATCCGTATCGCTAAATTAAACAAAGATGCACGCCCCATCCTCTACCATCCAATCATCCTGCCACGCCAAAACTGATAAATCATCATGAATTAAACCATTATCATCTATTAAATAAGTTAAAGCCCAAAGAGTTATTTCATAATTTCATGGAGCTTATTTTTCGGTTGAAAATATGCTCAAGGATTTTATTGAGGTGTGTGGTGTTGACCGAGTTGGGACATGGGATAAATTTAAATGTAATTATTTTTTTCACTGAGACAAATTAATAACTTTTAATCATCATCTTGTGATTGAATCTTTACTCACTTTTTCTACTACTGTTATAATTATTTATCCAATCCGGCAGTTCATTTTCTTTACCCAGTTCTTTTGCCAAACGCTTTGTGTTTTCAATAGATGTTTTTGTTGATTCATCTTCCATCCCTACCTCAGGGTCATTTCTTCTAATTTCTGCCGACTGTATAAAAAAATCTAATGCAAGTTTTTTATTATCCAATGCCTCGTAGCATTTACCAATTTGGAATGGAAAGCCACCTTTTTTTAAAGTGCTAAACCCTTTTTTGAAAAAATCAATTGCTAATAAATAGAACTTAAGTTCATAATTACAATTACCAATATTATTATACGAGTCGGCAACGTCTGGATGTTCTGGTCCTAGTGTATTTAATCGAATCGCCAAGCATTTTGTATAAAACTCCAGGGCTTTGTCGTAGTCGCCTTTGTTCTTCCATGTTAATCCAATATTATTATACGAGATGGCCACATCTGGATGCACACCACCCAAAGTTTTCAATCTAATCGCTAAACTTTTTTCATGATATTCTAATGCCTTTTCGTAATCTCCTTTTCTGTTCCAAACCAATCCAATATTATTATACGAGGTGGCCACATCAGGATGCTCCTCACCCAAGTTATCCAGCTTGATTGCCAAACATTTTTGATAATACTCCAACGCCTTTTCGAAATCACCTTTGCTGTTCCAAATCATTCCAATGTTATTATACGAAGTGGCCACATCAGGATGCTCCTCACCCATAGTTTTTATTTTAATTGCTAAGCTTTTTTCATTATAAAGCAAAGCTTTTTCAAGATCACCTTTATTTTTCCATATTACTCCAATATTATTATACGAGATGGCCACAGAGGGATGTTCCCCGCCAAATAATTTTATTTTGATTTCCAAGCTTTTTTCATAATATTCAAGGGCTTTGTTGAAATCACCTTTAATAATCCATACCTGCCCAATATTTCCATAGGAGAATGCCACACTTGAACTTTCCCCTAACGAGGTTTTCAGTCTGATTGCCAAACTTTTTTCATAATAATCTAGGGCTTTGTCGTAGTTTCCTTTAGTTTTCCATAATATACCTATTTCATTATAAGAAACGGCCATTCTAGGATGCATTTCATCCAAGGTTTTTAATTTGATTGCCAAACTTTTTTCATAATAATCTAGGGCTTTATCATAATTACCAAATTTTTTTTCGAATTTACCTATTTGAGATAATAAACTTGGATCTTCTATAATAATAGATGCATTTGTATCTACTTTTTTAAAATAATAAATTGCATCGTTTTTATCAAAAATGACAATAGCATTAAAACAAATACCTACTGCTTCTTTTGTTTTCAATTCATTTTTGGGCATTAGGGCTTTTAAAAACGCATTCCTTAAAATGTGTAATTGAAGCTGTTTTAATTGAGCATCTAATTTTTTTAATGCTTTCCAATCATTTTCAGTTGGGTTTTCTAACACTTTTTTAACGGTTAGTTCTATACCAAAAGTTTTTAGGTAAAGCAACAATGGCTTTATGGATAAATCAATGTATTCATTACCGGCATCAATTAAATCGGCAACTAAATTTAAATCCCCATTCAAAGCTTGTTCGCATAAAAAAGCTTCAATAGCAGATTTTTGTAGTTTGCTGCCACTCTTAAAAAGTGATTGCATGGCTGCAAGATCTATTCCCGGCTTTTGCTCTTGTAATTGTAATGCGAGTATATACAACAAAGCCCCTTCTACTGTAAAACCAACATATCCATTTAAATCTTTTACATAACTGCTTATCCAACCATTACTTTTTAAAAGCTTGTAAGGGGCATTTATAATATCAGAAGTAAAATAAGATTTAAGTATTTCATTTTTTAATAACTCATCTAGTAACAATTCGTTTTTCCCTTTTTGCCAAACTTCATTCGCTACTAATTTTAAAAATGTTTGTTCTGAATCGGAGAATAATTTTACCCAGTCATGCCAAATATTTAAATGCTTTACTCCTTTTTTGGGTAGTGCTTTGCCATTATAAATTTCTAGAAATAAACGGAGAATTAAGGGATTATTTATTTGATTGTATAATCCCCTATCAAACTCAGCAATGGCATCAAAATTAAATTGCGGCTTAAATTTGGCTTTATCTTTTGTGGCATAATTTTCCCAGGCGCTTTTCATTTCTTTCATGTCAAGGGCCGTAAGCCAAAAAGAATAAGCACCTAGTCCTGTTTCATTGTCATTATTTTCTCCAAAAAGTAAATCTTGATCTTTTTCAGAAACGAGGTAACGATTTAATTCGGCTTTAGTATTTGCTCTATTTGTAAGCACAAACTTTAAACTACCGGGTTCAAATACTTTGCTCAAATCAATTATTTCTTGCCAAATTTCTTCAGCATTATTCGCTTCATTTAATCCATCAATTAAAATAAAAGTAGGTTGAGATTGTGTTCCTGCAATAGAAGAGTAATTTTCTAATCCTTTTTCAAAATCTATATTTAGTAAATAATTAATTTGTTGTTTTAACGATTGCTTTTCCATTCGGCCTGCACGAATTAGCAAACTTGGCAATTCACGCTCGGCATATTGCTTTTGTATTTCTACTAACAAATTAGTTTTACCACTGCCAGCCTCTGCAACTATAAAAAAGATACTGGCACGTGCGCCAATCCATTCGCGCAATTTAATTTCTATTTCTTCACGATGCTGGTAAACACCGGGGATAATCTTTTTCTCAGAAATCAGCGTATCTAATAAAAGTTTATTTTCTTCAGCTATCCGTTTTAAAAATTCGTCTTTGGTAAAAGCCTCTGGAGTAAATGGTGTTTCTTTTTGTTTTTCTCGAAGCAAAAGATTTAAACGTTCTAAAATTTTTCCAGAAGTTTCCATAACAATACTTTCGGGACTAAAAAATTTAATGGTACTACCAGTATAAGATTCATAAACTAATAATTGTGCATCGTTTTTTAAAGCCCCACAATCGCTTGGTATGATAAAGAAAGGCACCATAGATAATTTCCTACCCTTGTTATCGGCCAACCAAACTTTATCATCATCAATTGTTTGGTTTAAGTTATTTTCTTCAGTCACAACACTTGATGCTAATTTCCAAACTATTCCGTTTTCTTTTTTATACAAAGAGAATTGAGATAGATTTTGAAGTTTAATCAATAATGTCTGAAAAATAGGATAGTGAAATTCCCATAATTCCTTTGCTTTATTTTCATTTATTGGAGTACCGTGCCCTAAATATTTATTCCTGAAATAAATAAGCATTCCTATAGAAGAAAGCCCATTTTTTTTTGAATAATTAACTTCTCCAAAATCTTCAATAATTTCCTCTGAAATATTAAATTTTTTATCTTTATTTTCAATTTGCACATAAAAATCATAGAACTCAGGAAAAACAAGTTTTATTTTTTCTTTTTCCAACGTAGCATAGCAATCTCTAATAAAGCCATTCCATTTACCAAATGATGGTTCTCTTAGTTGAGATAAAAACAAGTCAACAATCTTTCTATTTTTAAAATCTGAATTAAAAAATTCGGAAATAGAAATTAAACCAAGGTATTTAAGAAAATTTATAAATGTATACCCTAATCGATGTAGTCTTTTTTCATAATCATTTTGTAGAAGCGTTTCTTTTAACGGATACGCAATAACATAAGGCAAGGAAGCTATTAATTTTTCATCTTCATCAGACAGTAGCGGTGTTTCTTTCAATTCCACCAGTGGCTGCTTACAAACCGGGCAATTACCTGCATCTGGAATATTTGCTTTTATTATAGCAATCGAACAGGTGATATTTTGACATATAAAGGACATAAATATATTATTTATCAGTGTTTGAATAATTGACTTAAAACACAGTAGACAGATATTAATTTTGTCATTTTTTTCCCTTTTCTTGCGGAAGAATACTCATTACATATTTTACTCAGTTCATCAAATGTTTTATCTGCGATAATATTTCCTTTGTAATCAAAATGATAATATTTAGACATAGTTTTTTATTTTATTTTATTTCAATTTAGATATTTATCAACTTAAAATTTAAGAAAGTCATCATCATTCTAAAATACTACCATTTATAAGACAGCCCCCAATGCTTTGACAGATTTTTGTATACCCATGTAGCAGTGCTTGATATGTAAGATTTATTTTTCAATTTTAATACTATTTCATTTTTAAAAACAGGATTCTCAGCTTCATTATCTGGGTAATCTATATAATGCTTATACATTTCAGTATTCAGCTTCTCAAAAATATCTATATCTGATTGAGAAATAGGTTCATTTGTATTTTCGCATAGTTCATCATTGAAATAATATAGCCAGTGCGATCTATGCAAATCATCTGAAAAAAAACCTTCCGTAATATTCCAGTTCTTTACATTCTTAATTTTAGCAAAAACCTCATTAGGTCCACCATAAGATGGCCTAAGTGCTGTTATATACATATACTCCCCTATATGCTTAGATAAAAGCACAATTGTTATATCATTTTCCTGATTTTTATCGATTTCAAGATAATAATCTGTTTTTGTTGTTGATGCCTCTGCTTTAGAACAAACTAAATAACTAACTTCAGTTACACCCAAAATATCAATTTTATCATAGATGCAATCCGTGAAATAATTGCCATCTAAATTTTGAAAACCCAATTTCTTATTCGATTTTTTAATAAAAAAATCACCTAAGTAATTAATATCTTCAAACTCCGGTTGAATAATAATTTCTTGCTTAATGTTAATCACTCCTTTATAACTTCCTGATTTCACCTCCAACAATTTACTCATATTGGTATCAGGCATCCAAGATCTGACTTTTGATATTTCATCATATGGAGACTCAATGATTACTTCTCCATCCGAACTCATTATGCCTTTTAAGTTGCCTTTATTATAATAAAAGAAAGATTTATCACCATACCATGAATGGATATCAGTATTCACAAAATCAATTGAAACTTCTTTCTCCCCAACATCATAAAGAATATAATGACGATTTTTTTTCTTAACCACAATTGAATCTTTCATTTCATACCATTCATCCACCTTATCTAATAAAGCCGAAGGAGATTCAAAAGCAAAAACTGACCACTTTTTACTTTTTCGGGCAAATATTCTTTTAAGACTTTGAACTATTTTTATTTGATCATAATCAAATGGTATTAGGATTTCATCATTCAAATCAATTAATCCCCATTTTTTTTCAAGTTTTGCCGCAATATATTTTTCTGATAGAGGATGAACTTTATCGTATTTACATATACAATCAAATTTTCCTAAAGCAGGTGCAATAATACCAAATAGCTTACCAATTCTAGGTGTAAATACTTTTATGTCGGAATTATAGGTATAATCATTTAATACATCAAAAGAATCGAACTTTGGCTCTACTATAAAAATTCCCGACTTATCAATATACCCCAAATTACCATTAAAATTAACGCGAGCATAGCCCATTTCCTCAAAGCTAAATGCATTTGAAAATTTACATTCAATTACTTCCTCACCTTTAATATTTATGAAGCCAAAGAAATTATTTCTTTTGATCAAAGCTCTCTCATTTGAAAAATTGAATGATTTTTGCGCTTGTATTTTCAATACTGTTTCCCCATATTCATTAATATAATAGTATTGAGATCCCTTTTTTAATAAAACTAAACCATTCTTAAATTCTGTGAAATTATATTCCTTTTCATATTCAATATCGATAATCAAACCACCTATTTCATTTATATAACCTACTCTACTATTCTTTTCAACAGCAAAATAATTAATAGCATTGCCTCTGTAAAGAACTGAAATTTCATCAAATTCTGCAGGAATAATTTCACTGCCATTAATGTCAATAATAGTGTATTTATTTTCTTTCAAAATTTTGAGTAGCAGTTTACCGGATGAACCGATATAAACATCAAGCTTTAAAAAACTATCTTCGAAAATGATATTGCTTTTTTTGTCAAAAATTTGATAATATGGCATATGTCTTTAATTTACTTAATAATTGAACTTAGGTTTTCTTTAATTTCATTTTCTATTTGTTCGTTCATAAAAATCACATCTAAATAATCATTTGAAATAGTAATTATCTTTTTTAAAAAATCAACCGAATTTAATAATGATTTATCTGCTAATAAACATGGATTCATACCTTCTCTTACATCAGCTCTTATAGATTCAAGCATAACCTCTTCATTTTTTAGCAACGATTCATCTGCCAGAATCAGAAAGGAACTATCACAACCGCTTTTTTTAAGCCCTGATAATATAAAATTAGTATCCTTGGAATGATACTTTTTTACGATTGACTTATAATGATTTAACGCATCCTCCGACCAATCCCAAAAGCCCGGATTATATTTTTGCAAAATGGCTTTATCCATTTGGTATGCTTCGGTTAAGAACATGAAATCATCCTCATCTATTGAGCCAACCTTATTTTTCAGATGAGCATAAAACAACTTCATGAATTCATCCTGATTGAATAACTCTGAGAAATTATTTTTTATGGCATTCAATACTTCAATATCATTGAATAAATTTTCAGGTATATCTTTAAAGTTGATTACTGACTCGGTTGCTATTCTGTCAAGTAGTTTTTGTTTATCCATTCATTATTTTTCTTTTTAATGTTTGTAATTTTTTTGAGTCAAGTAATAGTTAAAATATTTATAATTTTAAAGTAAATATATTTCACACGTTTATTAATAAGTTTTATACTTTTTAGCTTATCACATCCCCTTGACCTTCTCCCCAAATTCCTCCTCAGTTATCTTCCCCTTTGCCACCTGCTTTGCCCATAATTCAATTTGATCTCTATCATCTTCATCCTCCACTTCATCTATCCACTCATCCAAATTAGTTGACAACCTCACCACATTTTCTTCTTTTGGAAATGTGGCAATAACATCCAAAGCCCATTGGATATTTAGTGAGCGATTAAATTTTTGTATTTTTTCTTTAGGAGTTTTCTCAAAAAAAGCACAATACAACGCATGCATTTGCATGAGATGCTCGGTACTTTCTTTATCGGCTTTTACCAATGGCAAGATTTGCAAAATAGTTTCTTCTGTGGCATTGGGAACTGTTATAGAATGTGCAATGCCTTTTTTGAAGAAAGTTATGGCTTCATCGTTGGGGAGCTGGGTAAGTGTTTGATGGAGGTTTTGAATCTGATTTTTTTTGTAAAATTCTTTGCCAATTTCTAGCCATGATTGCATACGATCAGCACCTCTTTTAATTTCTTGTGTCAAACTAATTGAAATTCTAAATTCATTTCTTTTTGCAAAGGAAATTCCAATCTCATTCTTGAAATTATTCGATGAAATTGCTAGTTGAATTGACTTTTCTAAAAGAGAATTAGAATCATCAAGCCTATTTTCAATTTCCAATAATTCAGAAATTTCTAAATATGCAACACATTTGTACCTATCAATTGGAATTTTATCAACAACTAATAATGAATCTGTAATTCTTTTCTGTTTTGCAAGTATTATTGAAATTTCAAGATAAGTCAAACAAAATGGTCCTTGTTTGGTTATTCTACCAGCAATCTCAAAGGACTTTTCAATATCACCTTGTTTTGCTAAAGTAATAGCGACATCTTTATAAATGTCATTACTTATATGTTCGTTTTTTATTTCATCAGCATTATCAATAGAATTACAAATTAATATCTTAGACATCTTGTCAATATTATTTTTATCGTTTGATATCATCCTATCAATATCTTCTTGTTTTGATAAACAAAGTGATATTTCATCAAAAAGTAAACTTTTGGAAATAGGCTCCTTTATATTTTTTGCTAATTCAATGGATTTACTGAAAGTTTTTAAAGAATCTTTTCTTTCATTTTTATTAGCCAATATAACAGCAATTTCCTTAATTGCTGAACTTTTATAAAAATCATCAACTATATCATCAGTAATTTTTATTGATTTTTCTATTTCACCTTGATTTGCTAACACAAGTGCAATTTCTTTTAAAGCTGAACTTATTTTTAAATTATCATTTATTCCATTTATAGACTTAAACGATTTCTTTATTTCGCCTTGATTCGCTAAAATAATCGCGACTTCTTTAAATGCTTCATCTTTCTGTCTATTACCATTTATTCCTTTGGTTGAATTGATTGATCTCTCTAATACCTTCTTACTCTCGTAATAATTTTCTTTATTTGCTAGTTCAATAGCTATTTTATTATAAACTGAACTTTTATCAAAATCATTATCTAGGCCTTCAGCTAAATGGATAGCTTTTGCTAATTCACCCTTTTCGACTAGTAAATTCACAATAGCTTCAATTATTGAATTACGCTTATTAAAATCATTTTTTTCTGCTTTTGCCATCTTAATCGATTTCTCTAGTATCAAATTGCTTTGCAACAAATTTCCTTGATAAGCTAAAATGATTGCGATTTCAGCTAGGGCTGAACTCTTATAATAAACATCATTAATATACTCTGTCACAAAGATTGATTTATTTATTTCACAATGATTGGCTAATTCAACTGCGATCGACTTAAACATTAAATTTCTTTGCCATGTAATTTTTATTCCTTTGGCTATTTGAATCGACTTTTCTAGCATTATAATGCGCTCAGTTTGATTAATTTGATTTGCTGAAACATAAACAATTTCTGTAAATGCAGAACTTTTATAAAAATTTGTTTTTATACTTTCAGCAGTCTGTATCGCATTCTCTATTTCACCTCGCTTTGCTAACAACACAGCAATTTCCTTTATTACTAAACTTTTTTGCCAATCATCATTTATACTTTCTGCCAAAAAGAATGAGTTCTCTATCTCTCCCTGATTTGCTAGGACAAAAGCAATTCCTTTTAATGCTGAATTTTTATTTCTATCTTCATTTATATTTTCAGCAAACTGGATTGATTTTTTTAAAATCTTACGACTTTCTATCAATTTTCCCTTTTTAGATAATATAAGTGAGATTTCGTTGAATGCTGAACTTTTTTCATAATCATCAATAATGCTTTCTGCCAACTGAGTCGATCTTGCTAAGTCTCCTTGTCTCGCTAATAAAATCACTATTTCCTTAAAGGCTTCTATTTTATAAAAAGTAGATAATTTCCCATAAAATTCGATTGTAATTAGTAAAACATCTATTTCTTGATCTAAAAAAGGTCCTTTATTTTTAACCCATTCAATATCCCATTTATCCGTCCGTTTGTAAATTTCAACATAATATAAGTTCATTGAGTTTAATTCTAGAGCAATTAAAAACATCAAATAACTCGGAAAGAAATCATCCCAATTCAAAACACTATAATCAACCGGTATCTGCTCCTCCATCAATCCCAACAATTTTTCTAAAGCATTTTTTCTCCAAGGTTGAGTTTTACTTTCTAACAAAGTAAGCTCCATGATGCAGAGCATGATAATAATGAACTGTCGTTTTTTATCTTCAGCAGATGGTCCACCCAAAGCAATAATTCTTTGCAATGCCAAATCCATTTCATTTTGTTTAACCATTTCCAAAATGGCAGTCACATCATTTTGCTCTTCATATTTTAGATCTACAATCCCTAGTCCACAATCAATGGCGGCTTCGTTCCAGTTATTTTTTGTGGCTACTTCAATACCGTATTGGTAAAGCTGGTGTGTGGCTTCAAAGCTTCGCAATACTTTTTTCTGTGTAGCAATAAATTCAGCATCTTTCGTTAATGCAATCAAAATCAGAAGTTTTGATTCATTTTGCTGAGTGGATAAATGAGCGGCATAATGTTTTAACACATATTGCTGTTCGTAATTACCTTCTAAAGTTTTCCATTTCCCACAAAACTCAATGATTTTCAACTCAGCTTTGGCAACTTCTGTGGTGCGGTCTTTCTTCAAATACTCCCGCAAACTCTCATGAAACAATTGATAATCCAGTACATTTTCTGTCATGGGGTTTTCGTATAACACTTCAACTAAAGTACTCATCACATTGGTTTGTGTAGCCGGGCCAAAACCCAGAATCTCGCTCAAATGCAAGGGTGTGAGGTAATCGCGGGCGGCGGCAAATACAAACAGACTGTTCAGTAAATGATCGCCATCGGGCATTTGTGCATAACGCTGCAAAATGGCTTTGTAATAATCATCAATCTTTTCAGGCAATGCGTTTTCATCATTTATGGCAATGCTTCCTTCTTCAATAGCATTGCAAAGTAATTTCAAATACAATGGATTTCCCTGAGAGCGTTTTTGTAAATAATCAATCCATTTGGAGTCTTTGTCAATCTCATATTTGTTGGCCACTTCATACAACAATGCACGGATGTCTTCTTTGCTCAATCCGCCTAGTTCAATTTTCTGATGATGCTCTATTGGTAATTCACCCCAGAATTTATCGAGTTGCTGATGCCCACCGGGACGAGAGCCATACATGAAAAGGATGTTATTGAAAGTTTCACGAGGCAGGTATTTTAAAATATCATTCTCCACACCTTCATCTAAGCCATCGATTAAAAAAATAATTTTAAAAGGAGATTCTGTTTTTCCAAAAGCTATCCATTTATTGTGCAATTGCTGTTGAAGCTCCCAGGTAGTTTGTCCTTCTGCTTTTATTTCTTTTCCTTCAGGAAAAAGCTCATCCGTTTTTTTAAGCAAATGGCTTATCAAATATGAAACCTCTGCTTGCTGTGAAGCTCTATGAATAAAATATTCCACCAATCGTATTGGCATTTTTTCATCACTTTTGGTGAGATCTTTATATACCTGTGCAATCAATGCCGATTTGCCGATACCCGGATTGCCTTGTATAGACAGAAAACCTTTTTGTTTTGTGGTTACAAATTTCTTGATGGTTGCTCTTTCGGTCAAACGACCTTTAAAAGTTTCTGTTAAATCCTCAATATCCTTATTAAAGATATTGTTACCTGCTTTCTTCCAATCTTGTAAGGGCAGGTATTGATTAAACTCGCTAAAGAAAGATTTATCACGATAATGCTTACTCAACGGATAATTGAGCAACCCAACTTTATCATTTTTTAAATCATTAAAAAACACAAAAGGTTGTTCGGCTTCATCTATTCGATAAGCAATGATGGGATGAAGATTGAGTAGATCTGTTTCTTTTTTCAAGTGCACTTTTCCGTCAATAGCTTCAATGTTTGATTTATTCAACCAATGCAACGACAATAAAGAATTTAAAAAAGGTTCAAATTGTTTGATGTCATTTTCACATTGATCATCTGTGGGCGTGGCTCCATGTGCGTATCCGTTACGAAATGAAATGACATTGGTTTTTACTTCGTTCAAATCTTTATCCAATGCTTCAAAAGCTGTTGCAAAATCATTGCACAAGAAATCATGATTGGCTTCTTTCAATTCTTTATACAATTCTCTGCTAAACAATTGCCAGGTTCCCAATGAGGGTGTACGCAAACCTGCAGCCAGCATGCCTTTTGCGGTATCGCTAATTTGATTGTGCTTGAAATACTCTCCTATCATCACAGCTGTATGGGTTTTGATGATGGTCTCAAACAAATCTATCATGCGGTGAACCTTGCGGAAAGGCTGGGTTTCGGAGAGATAAATTTTATAAAGCGATTGTATGTGAGGATGATTTGGCATTTAAAAAGATAAATAAAATGTGGAAATAGTTATTTTTAGTCTTTTTTCATAATCATTTTGTAGAAGCGTTTCTTTTAAAGGAAAAGCAATTACATATGGCAACGACGCAATCAATTGTTCATCTTCTTCAGAAAGCAATGGCGCTTCTTTCAGTTCCACAAACAGCTGCTGGCAAACCGGGCATTTGCCTTTTAAAACATCGTATAATTATTTTACAAACTCTTGTTTGGATATTGCAATAGCACAGTTCTGGTTCTGACAGATAAATGGCATTAAGCTTTATTTAAAAATATATTAGAAAAATATATCGATATAATCAACTACTTCTCCACCACAATTCTCTCTTTCCTGCAATCTCCAGTATTTTCTTCCTGGCGAACATAAAAAAGTAAACTTGCCTTTCTTTACACATAGCTTACCATTGTTGTTACCGGATACTTTTGATTTTATTTCTCCGAATAATTTCATCTCACCCCTGTTTATAGGTCTTAGAAATCCATCAATCGTAACGAAGTTGCCTTTGCTATCCTTTTGAGCTCCCTTTACACTGTATTTATTGGTATTGATTTTTTTAATGACCACACTTCCAAAATTCTTCCAGCTAATCCAATGCAAGGCAAACAAATGCTTTCCCTCTCTCGGTTTTAGTGGAGCATAATTTTTAAGCTCCTGTTTCGGGTAGTTTGCAATAATAGAATCAAGCCTTCGATTTTCTCTTTCCACACTATCTGTAATTGGACTTAACCAGGTGTGAAACTCTCTCTCCATCAAAAGGGTATCTTCTCTGGTTGGATAGTGGTCCAGCTTCTTTTCATACCTGTACTGATTCCCATTTATATCGTAAGTGGGAATAGAGCTTATAACAAAACTATCTTTTGCAGGGGCATCGTTTTGCGCCAAAGCAATGATGCTGAAAAACAGCATACTACTAAGAAATAAACTTTTAAGCATAATAATGATTTTAAGACATGAAGTAAACAACAGACCTTGTAAGCTATTTACAATACAAAATGGTTTTGTATTTATTTGTAAAGCTCCACCAGCGCCTCTGCCCTCTTCATTACTCTTTCCTTTAATTCTTGTGGTGCAATTACTTTTACTTTTTCCGCATAACTTAAAATGGTCATTGCCAACTCTGGTGTAAGGTAACATTCAATTTCTAAATGCAATCCACCTTCCTTGGTAATGATTCTTTGTGTAGAATGTAGTGGTTTTGTAAGTATATATCCTGCTACGCTTTCATCAAAAAGCAATTCTACCTTATAAGGTTCGGAGTTGTTATAAACTGTAGCGCCAAAACCATATTTAAAAAAATCTTTCTCATTAAAATTCGTTGAGTGGTATCCTAACTTTAATAATTCCATCTTAACCACTCTGTCTAATGCTAGTGTAGCGATACCTTCTGCCTTTGTGGAATAACCAGTAACATACCAACGATTTCTATACTCTCGTATCACGTAAGAACTAAAAATATGCGTTTTCACTTCATCGGTATTGAATTTTTGATATTCTATAAATAGTGCTTGTTTGTTTAATATACTTTCATAAACTATTTCAATCCATTTAATCCCTGTATCTATTAATGGCTCTTCCATTTCAAGTATATGTCGGTGTTCATAACCAGGGATTTTTGAAATCCTAAAACCGCTGATTAATTTTTCTATGACAGATTCAAATTGTTTGAAATATCCGCTGTATTTAATTTGCTTTAATATAGATGTTGAAAGATCCAATACCCTAATCTCATCTTGTGTTAATGGAAAACTATTGATAGAAAAATCTTCTTCAGTATAATAATATCCACCATAACTTTTATGATTTTCGATAGGGGCATTGTAAATATCTTTCATTGCCCTTATGTCTTTATTAATTTGAGAATCAGAAAGCGATTCGATATTCATTGCCTCCATGATGATCTCTTTCAACACCTCTATTGTAGGATATTTTCGCATGGAATTTCTGAGGCATGCATCTATGATTCTATAGCGAAAGGCAGCGTTCTTATTAATGGGCATATAGGTATATTTTTATTATACTCAGCAATATATGAAATTAATTACTATATCTAAAGTCCAACTACATTATAAGGGCAAATCACACTATTATTAAATTTGTAAAGATTTTAACAATACGTAATTAAGAATGTAAAAAGAGTACAATGACCTGTTTTAAGTTTATATCAACATTGATAACAATTATTTCATTAACCTAAAATTGAAACTATATGAACATCATCAGACACAGAAGAAATATAACCATCATTTTAGGAATTATTTTTCTAAATATTTATATCTGATTAATGTTGAATCCTCTCAAGTATGACGATTGGAGTTTAATTTTTTACGGATTAATAAACCTTACCTTGTTTACTTAATTTACGTTATCTGATGTTAATCCCATTAATTATAGGAAAAAATAGTACCGGCGAAAATCAAATGATTGATTTAGCTGAAATGCCTTTATTAATCGTTTCTTATTTCCGTACAGAACAACTACAATCTCTCTATGCTCAATTACAATCTTTGCAATATCCTTTTAAGCAAAAAGACTACTATATAAGTTCAAAGAGAAAATGTACAAGTTGGGGTATAGAATTACAAAATTCTTACACTCTTTTTATAGATGATCCAGAAGAAGGAAGTATCAAGAGCAAAGCAAAAATGCTTAAGATAATCAATTATGAAATCTCAAGAAGAGAAAGGATATTAAAAAACAAGAAGTTACCTGATTTTAAAAGATACTTTTCTTTAAACACCTGGCAAACAGAAAAACTTTCTTACCAATTTTTTGTTATTAATGATATTTGGGATCTTATTATCTCAAAGCCAAAATCTTTAGGATTAAGCTTAATGCGTATCATTCTTTACGGAGGACATGTCGGCATTCATGCCATTTTTACCAGCAGCTTATCCTACAAAAACTTATTGGAACAATTAATTAATATCAATCCCTCCATCACAAAAGAATTACAGAAAAAATATGGAGTACCCGAGCCACAAAAAATTAATAGCCTAGGTAGCGAAATTATAATAACAGCTGAAAATCTAGTGTTCTACAAACGAGCAGGATCAATGGAAATGGAAAGGATGTATTTGGTGAAATGATTTTAAATCACATTTCTAAAACATAATACTTCCAGTTAATATTATGTACATCCACATAATTACACCATGTGGTACTATAATTTCGATGTAATCTAATTTCATCTTTTTCTTGTAAAAAAGCTGGTACATGGTTTTGATAAAGCGATTGTATATTAATTTGTTCCCCATTAAAAAATTGATAAATACCTGCATTTGCTTGCGGAGCTTGCCAAAATGATGTATGAGAAGTCATTAGAATCGCATAGCATCCATTAATATTATTTTGCTTCATTTGCTCAAGAAATTTTACATCTTTAACTGCTTCATACATTTGGTTAGGGATGCCCGAATCATTTTTTGGCATTTTTATTTCAATAACAAATTTCTCACCTTCACGATTTGTAACATAAATATCAATCTCTTTTTTAACTAGGTCAGGATGTGGATTAAATATTCTTGGTGTTGGATATTCCAAGCGAACTGTCAAATCTTCAAAATTGCTTCTGAGAAAAATGGCAAGCTCGTGTTGCAATCCAAATTCACTATATAATTCAATAGGTGAATCAGTGATTGATTCGAAAAACTGATTTATTTTATCTAACATATTTCAAATATAGTTACAATTGAATTTATAAACAGAGTTTATTAATTACCAACCCGCTATATTATACTACATAGAGTGGCATTATTTATTTTAAATACCAACATTCATCCTTACCTTACCCTCCAACCCATGCCTAACTTGCACTACAAAGTTGAAACCATTTACTGATCTGTGCTGAAACTATCAATGTATGTTGATTTGTTTGCTCCAGCAAAAAGATTCTACAACTTCCATAAGTTGATGTCACCATTAGCATCTCTGATAGTAAAAGTGGCTTAAATACAATGCTATATTGAGTTTTAAGAAACATTTAATATTCCCGTACGTATTACATTTTTTAGTGTTGCCCCAACTTCTAGCAAGGCTTTTTCAATTTTTTTAAACCTAAAAATGGTTTGCTCATAAACATCATCCTTTCCAATTAACATCTCTCCATCCATAGCTGTTG
>Ga0209355_1000674_pt1 | contig 19954 bp, 14 predicted proteins | sample LauGreSBDMM110SN_3_FD_187563 | JGI IMG/M metagenome (GOLD analysis project Ga0209355, IMG submission 187563) | Freshwater lake microbial communities from Lake Michigan, USA - Sp13.BD.MM110.SN (SPAdes) (version 2) | ecosystem: Environmental > Aquatic > Freshwater > Lake | place: Lake Michigan... | reverse complement strand
TTCTAAAATTAGTTAGTTCTAAATTGGGAATTGGAACAAATAACACTATTCCTAAACTCAACACTATTAATAAATAATAAATCCAAAAAGGTGTTTTACTTTGATAATAACTAATATATACTAATGATGCACCAATAATTAATATATGCATTATATTAACATATTTCATTGGCAAATATAACAAGCTCATTTTATATAATATAATAATCTATTATTTTATTATTTTTTTAAGAGTCCCGCTTTTAAGAGTTCCAATATAATATTTTGGTAAAATGGTTTTTTTTACATAACTAGGGTGGCCGTGTGCTATAAAAAGTTGTGTTGCGTCTTTGCCGACGGCTTGCATAATAATCTCTCCTCCTGGGTGTTTTGGAATCCAAGAAGTAATATTATAAACCTTGTTTTCAATTAGCGTCCATGCATCCTCTTTCTTATTGTGCTTCTTGATTTCATCAAGCGTAAATGCTTTCTTTTTTAGCATTCCACCAATTTTGTTAGTGTCTAACTTATTAGTTCCATGTTTGCGTATGTGTTTTAAAGTCTTAGTCTTAGTATGTTCTAAAATAGGAGAGAGTTTAGCAAGACAATTTTCAGACGTCATTAATGCACCTTCGCACCATGCCTGATATTTAGAATAATTCTCTCCAATAATATAAACATTTGGATAAGGATTTACTAATTTATAACTTAAATAATCCGAATCAACATTTTTCTTCCAATTGGCAACACCTGCGTCCCAAAAATACAGTTTTATGTATTTACTAGGTGGAACACTTATGTTATATATGCTAAACAGTTGATTTAATGTGCTATTTAGCGTTTGCTTAACATAATCAAGTCCCCTTTTTGCCAATAAATTATTCCAATATTTTGCATTAGCACAATCACTATAGCTCGACATAATTAATCCATTATTAGAATTAATAGGGATTACAAATTGGACTTTACTATTTGTAATTGTTTTTTTAATATTTTTAAACCACGATTCTCCATTTTCGGTTTTATAAACTTCAAAAATGCGCACTAAATTGATTGTATTTATCGAGTCTAAATCTCTCAATAAATGTTTAAAAATGGTTAAACTTTCTAAACTCTGTTTGGGTATAGCACATATTAAATGACCACAATAGTATGTTGTTTTAGTTGACGTTTTATAATTGGAAACACTTATAGTAAATAAATTAGCATTAGCATTATAAGTAACATTTTCAACATGTGAGAGATTACAAATACTAATATATTTGCGCTTATAAGATTGCGTTTTTTTTATGGCATCTAATAAGGCTTCTATTATTTGTTCCAACCCCCCATTTAATGTAAAAAAAGTGGATTCTTTATTATAGTCATATTTGAAATAGCCAATAGCATCATAAGCATTTAATTCATTTAAATCGGAAGAATATTCAAAAACAGAAGCTACTTTTTGAGAGAATGAAGCAGACACATATTTTGTAAGTAATTCATATAAGTAAAACTTTTGCAATGCTGACTTGCCTAATTTGGAAACCAGCGGACTAAGAAAAAATTTGTATAACTTAGCCATAATAATGTCTTTGTAGTGCGTTTTTTCATGTGCTTTATTTTTATTGTTTTCGGCTACTTCTATATACGTTTTAGTATTTGGTATGTCTATAATTTTTGGTTTTAGACCAAGTTCACTAATCAAAGTATTTATAAGTTTATGATGATGGCCAAGGCGTCCTGCTCCTAAATCCATTACATATTCTTCGCCATCTATAGTTTCTTTATAAGAATATATTCGCCCACCATAACGCTCTCCAGATTCTAATAATAATATTTTTAGATTAGTAAACTGTTTAGACAATTTATATAAAGTATAAAGACCTGCTATGCCTCCACCAATTATTACTAAATCATAATTTTTGGTATCATACTTTTTTTTATTTTTTTGTGTATTAGTCATTTAATTATAGTATATTATTATTAACTTATAGCAACAATATAATATAATATAAGACTATACTAAAATATTATTAAAATAGTATAATATTACCTATACTCGGCAAACTCAACATTACCAATATTGTCTACAATTCTTTGAGCGTTACGCGCATTATTTGTTGCGCGTGTTAATAATCCAGAAGTTATAAACAACATATTAGTAACATCTCGTCTCAGTGCTTCATCATCTATATTTAAATGTAAATAGTTACTGTAATTATAGTGCGCTTGGTAAAAGAGTCTACGCGCATTATGTTCGGTTTGGTCTGCGCTATATTGATTATATAATGAATCATTAAAATTTATATTTGGAATTTCTGGAGGGTCAGGTAGTTGTGGTGTTAGTTCTACAATTTGGTGTTCTAATGATTCTATTTCATCTTGTATTCTATTTTGTCTAGCATTTCGTAATATTGGGTCTAATATTAGTGGTTCTGGTTCTGGTTCTATAGAAGGATAACGTATATTAGTTACAACTGTCCTACAGTTAGGACATTTTCCACCAGTGCTAGTCAATGAACGCCTTATACAGTTTTCATGAAATCTATGTCCACAAGGTAATGCAATACGAACATCAGTATCATTAGTCATAGGTTCAAAACATATTGGACAATCATTAACTGTTGTACTAGTATTTTTTTCTCTATTTATTACTTTTCTAGTTTGTCTTCCTCGAACTTTTGCCTGAATTTTACTTGATTTTAGCTTAATTACTTGTTTTCTGGTTTGTTTACTTCTAAACCGTTTTTGAATTTTTTTAGCTGCCGAACTTCTTAGTCGCGATGAACTACGTGTTTGATACGGCATACTTATATACTATTATTATATAATATAATAATATACTATAAACAATAAAATATTTTATTATAAACTATTATAAACTATTATAATATATTATAATAGTATAATAAAATTATGCCTGTCAACAAATTAAATGTGCTAAAAAAAAATAGAAACATTAAGCCAAAAACAGATTTATCACAATTATTCAAGTTAATATATGAAAAAAAAGGATTTTTTTCATTGATTTTACTAACTTTAGTAATTCAGCTTTACATTACTTATTATGTAAGCGAAAATATTGATATAGAAAAAAATGAAGATACTAAAACTTTTGGCTTCAACTATAAACTTATTGCTGCATATGTAGCTATTTTTATTATAATTTTAATTCTAGCGTTTATTACTATGCCACCATGGTTAAAATTTATATTCTTTTCTATCTTTTCTTTTGCATTTGGAGTAATTTTAGGATATAAAAAATCTCTCTATGATCCTAATACAATAAAAACAGCATTTTTTGGAACAATTAGCATTTTTGTTTCAATGTTCGCGTTTGGAGTAGCACTAATAGCAAGCAATATTCAATTGGGCTATATGTTTGGTCTCGGTTTGTGTTTTGCCCTGTTATTTTTACTAATTATAAGCATTGTTCAGTTTTTTATTATTCAATCTTCTTTTCTTTATAAAATATTAGTAATTTGTTCTTTAATGTTATTTTCTGTTTACATTGTATATGACACAAATAGTATATTACAACGCGATTATGGTGGCGATTTTATATCAGCAGCGTTAGCTTACTATTTAGATATAATAAATATTTTTTCCAACCTATTAAGCATAAGTGATTTTGATGAGTAATATTTAAAATATTTAAAGCACTATTTACACTAAAAAAAATTGAATGCTAAAAAATTAAGATTTAACTAATCACTAAATAATAATGGCAACCAAAATTGAAACTCGTATTACTATTGATGACACAGATGAATATAGTAATTTTGAAAAATCAATTGACACTTATGAAAACAATTCACATTATACGAGCACAATGTGTATGAAGAATACAATATGTGGTCCTAAGCATGATAATGCTAAAGAAATATTCATGGCATCAGTTAAAAAAATGAGTGGACGCGCCGATCTCAAATATAAATGTGTTCTACCATTGGGTCATCTTGGAAAATGTTGCCACAAATTTTCCAAGCTATTCAAAGACAACGGCTTTACAAAAAAGTTGCTATCAAGTGTCGACACCGCTATTTATAGCACACCTGGCAATGATGATTATGTCTATAAAAACAGGAGTTCAAGATTATATGAAAATGTTGTTTCTTCCAAACAAGAAAAACTTATTAGAGATAAAACGGAAAAGAAAACATGCGCTATTCCTTTAAAAGACGCATCTTCACCAATATTGTTGGCACAGGCCTATTTAGATTGGATGACTTTTATTGTCAATATTGCAAATATTGACATACATTTGAATGTTGTTGAAGATGAAAACAAAAGTATTTTATTAATGTTAACCAAAAATAAAGAACACCTTATTTCTGTATATGCTAGCTTCAATAGAGAGATTTTTGATAAACAAGGTTATAGCATGTGTGCTATTACTAGAAATGTTATAAAATTAGCTGATGTAGCCGACCCAACAAGAGACAATCGTGTGGATATATGTGATAAAGATATTCAGCTTGGTCATAATCATCCGCGTACAGAAAAATATGTTTCTATTCGTGGCGAAAATTTAATTCCAATGTCGCGACGCGGAAACTTGGTCATTGGTGAACGAGTATTTACTGAAAATGTGTGGATTGAAGAATTACAATCGATTGTTAATCCATATTAAAGTTAAGTAATTTACTAGAAGAAAAAGAAAAAAGGGGAAAAAAAGGAAAAAAGGAGAAAAAAAGAGAAAAAAAGGAAAAAAGGAGAAAAAAAGAGAAAGAGAAATACATTATGGCCCAATTTTATGATGCAAGTATTTTTTTAACCTCTTCTACAATATAATCACAATATTTTGATTCTCTTTCTATCAATATGCATTTTCTATTGCTTTCTAAAGAAGCATAACCCATTGTACCCGAACCAGCAAAACAATCTAATATCATATCTCCTTCGTGGGTTGTATGATTAATAATATTTTTTAATAAATCTAGTGGTTTAGGGGTTATGTGTACTTTACAGCGTTTAGCCATATCATAATTCCATACACTATGATGTGTCTTCATATTTATAAACTTTGGAACAAGGTCTTCATATTTTAACCCTAAATGTTTTTCAATTGGTTTTATAGTTTCTCGTGTTGGCATATTTTTTCCTGTTTCTATATTGCTATACCACCCAGTTAAACCTCCAGTTTTGCTTTTTATTTCTTGAGAGATTGTTAATTGAGACACTTGTAATTCACTTCGTTTAGTTTCTAATTTATGAAAATTATTAAATGTGTAAAATAATATGTATTCGGCCATTTTATTAAAATTATGCATATCATTTTTTACAACAAATCCATCCATAAATCCTTTTTTGGGTGAATCATCAAATCGCTTGTTCCATACAATCATTTGTTTGAATACTAATTGCGTTTCTTTTTTTATACCAACCATCAACTCGCTTATTATTTCCATATTGTTATGAAACATAAAGAAGCTACCATTATCCTTTAGCTTCTTTTCAAGAAGCTTTATTATAGTCATCATATAATTATTATAATCACTAATATTGTCCCATGTATCTTTTCCAATATTATATGGTGGATCAATACATATTAATTGTATTGATTTATCCTTAACGTTTTCTAACATTTGTATACAATCGCCTTTATATAATTTAATTTTTTCATTGTCAATAATAAGTCCACTACTAAGATCGGTCGTTTCTTCGCTTTTAATGGTTTCTTTAATGGTTTCTTTAATACACGTCTTTGCTTGATTATTAATAGTTAATAAACTAATTAATTGTTCTTTATTTTTTGATTTACATTTTTCTATTCCAATTTCTTGACACTTTATTATAAGCTCGTGTTTCGTTAATTTAGTTAAATCCATAGTTGAATCCATAGTTAAATCCATAGTTAAATCCATAATATTTATTATTACTTAATAATTTAACATTAAGTAATAATTTATCAATTTTTTAACAATTCAATAATTCAATAATTTAATAATTTAATAATTTTTATACTAAAATTACTCATAATCTTCGTGGTTTCCATTAGCATAATCACCATCGTTATCATAATTGAAGTCATCATCGTCCGGAATATTATGCATACTATATTCTTCGGCATCTATAGCAGCATCATTCAACATTTGTTCATCCATATCTAAATCATATATTTCTTTATTCATTGCTGTAACATTATTATTTTGCTGTAACTTTCGCTCTTTTATAGCTTGCTTTTCTAATGCCTCGCGCTCTTCGTCATAGTTTGCTTTTACATATTGTGTAAGACCCTTTTGCATTCCTATATTCCACTTTTCCAGTTTATTATTTTTCAAAATATTTTCAATTTCACGCTCTTCATCAGAGAGATTTTTGAGAAAATCGGTAATTAGCGTTTTCTCTTTTTCTTTTGCCATAACAATTTTTTCTTTTACTTTAGCATAGCCATTGCTGATCAAATTATAATGATTATTCATTATACCTGAATAGCACATTATATAATTTATAATGTGTTTATTAAAATCGTCTTTATTGTAATCGGTGGTTTCTACATTTTGTATTTGTAATATGAAGTCTTGATCTTCACTAATGCTTAAAAGCTCATTAAATATATTATAAAATATATAAGTATAAAAATATGTTATTATTTTGTCATCAAATATACTATTTATTTTTTTTAATGCTGTTTTATTTATACTAAGTTGCTCAGAATCTTGCATTAACGATTTATTATATAAAAACACTTTCATTAATTTTGTTAATATTTGTAATTTTTTTGCAACTATTTTAAACGCAATAACGAGCTCATCTTTAATATTAAAAGTATTTAATGTTACATAATATTTTTGAATTATATTAAAAATATCCGAATAATGAGTAGTTGATAAATTCCAGTGCTTAGGAATCGCACCATAATTTACATTCTTATTAATAATGATTGATGGAAAAACATACAGTATATTAAGAATATAATTTTGATAAAACACTACGTTTTCGGGATCAATAGACATATCTAAACATTGACTAAAACTAGCAAAATCACTTTTGCTAATACTTGTTTGTGTATTTACTGTTTGTAATATTTTCTGTTTTAATAGCATATTAGTGCGACCAAAATAATTTTTTAAATCCCGCAATTCATTATTATCATCATCAATAATAGAATAAGAGTCTAACAGTACTTCTAACTTGCTTATAAATATATCATCAAGTTTATAATAATTATTATTATGATATGCGTCTATAATTATACGAAGCGCTTCCACATTATTAATTATGGCAAAGTTAATAGGCATAATTATAGTATTATTTTTACTCACGCTATGTATTAGTTCAATAAACATTGAAAAATTATAGACTTTGCCTTCGTTTTTGAGTATTTCAATTAATTCTTTTATTGGTTTACTTGGATCAAAGTTTTGCGGTTTATCCATGCATAATCCTTTTAATTCATCATCAATTGGTAATTGATTTGAAAAGTTACAAAAATAGATAAATGCTTTGTATATTAACTCCTCGCTAAATGCAGTATATTGTGTTATAATTTTTTGTTGACTATTTAATGGAACATAAATTTGCGACGAATATGTTAAGTTGTCTATTCCTTTAAGTATATTATTGTAAAAACTCGCTAAATTATTATAATCTATTATACTTTTATTAGCATTTGTGAAATATTGTATAGTATTTTTTTGTGAATTACAGCACGCATTTTCCAAAAATGGATTATCATTAGAATTTTTTAATAATGGAGTATTACTTTTTACGACATTTTGAATTAATTCTATAATATGATTTGCACAGCTAATTGCTTTTGCTTCGACCAATTCTTTAATATTGTTTTTTGTTCCTCGTGAAAATGTATCATATAAAGTATTTTTAAAATTCACATCTAATGGCTCTAATGATTGAGAGTCTATTTTAATGTCTATTAGTGGAGGATTAAATGTATGCCATATGTTAATTGATAAATATTCGGGTATTGCATTACTTCTACTATCTTGTGTTAATAAAAATTCGCGTTTTTTGTTTAAGTGTTCTCCTAGTTCTTTATTTGGTATAATGTATTTTGTAATTAGTTGTTCAATGTTTTTAATTAATGTATTTTCCGACATTTTTAATATGCTATTCCACGGTACAATTGAACTTTTTATTTTATTTGCTATACAAGCTACATAGGCAATTGACGTTTTGTCTTGTTCTCCATCTAACGGATAACCTATAAACGATTTGATACACCCGGGAAAAGTTTTCTTTGATGATAATGTAGGAATATTTATTTGAATTGCATATATTATAAATGCCAATGTTAATAATAATAGTGAAGAATTATACATATCATCATAACTCGGATTATTTTTTGCTTTTCCTTCTTTTTTAGCTGTTTTTAGCAACATTTCTTCATATTTTTGTTTTGTTGGAATGTTTGAATTTAAAAGAGCCAATACATTATTTATTATAACTTCATGATTATGTGATATGTTTATCCCCATCATTAAACTAATTGCTTTTATAATATTTATAATCATCTGAATGTTTGGATTTAATGATTTTGTAAGGGGTACTGTATTTATAGCATAATCGTTTTCTACCAGTTCACGACTAAATATTTTAAAACCTTTGTCGTCATATCCTTCATCATTGTCAAATTCAATGGTTTTTATAATATATCCACTATGTTTATCTACCCAATAATTATTATCATCGCTAATAGTTCCTTGTAGCGCACATATTGTATCTAACTCTAATACATAATTTTGCTTTGTTAAAAAGGCATTTGCCAATCTTAATAAAAATTGTGGCACTAATTTTACTCGCGTTTTTATACAATATAACCAAAACACATTTTCATCATTTACAGCATTTCGTGTATAATTCAAACAAAAACGTTTTAACAATTCATATTTTAACGATAAATCTTTTAGTTTTAATAAAGTATCTCTCACGCTCTCGTATGGAGAACTCAAATTTTTTGATTCATATACTTGCTCTAAACTCAATAAATAATTGTTATTAACTTCTCTCTTGGCCTTATTTAGGTTGCTTAATTTTTCTATTCTGCGTTTAGCATTTTCATAATTATTATTTATTTTACCTTTAATTTCTTCTATGCTAAAATTATATTTGATTTGAAATGTTTTTAAGATTTCATCAACCTCTACATTAATATTTGACTTTTTTGCTGTGTTTATTGAATTACACTTATCATCTTTGCTTATACAATCTTTAGTTGAATCGCAAAATATTTGATTATTTTCAATATAAAATTTGTCTTCAAATGTCGGATCTAATATCCATATATTATTTTCACGCTTATAAATATAGTTTTTTGAACTTATTTTATCTTTTAATATTGCATAATCACCATCTATTATTTCCCGCTTTTCTTCTATTATTGATTTGGCCTCTCTCATAGCTTTGGCTTTGGTTAATTTCATAATAGTCATTAGTTTAGCAGTTAAAAACTCAAAAAACGCATTATTGTCCATGGTTTTATTTTCATTTTGAAACTCGTTTAACATACTATACATAGTGGTATCGTATATTGAATCATAAAATATTAACTTATTATTATCATTTTCGAGAGATTGAAGGGTCTTATATGCCTTACTTAAAACATAAGTTTCACAAGTACTTTGAACTTCGTCTAGCTCTTTTAGTAACATGTCTTTTGATGATATTTGGGCGGTTGATTCTTCTGGATTTGCTGGATTTGCTGGATTTGCCGGATTTGCTGGATTTGCTGGATTAACCAATTCTTTTTCACGCGCTTTAATGAAATTATCAAGTAAATTTCCAACAACTAAATCCATTATATTTTTATTTAATGATTGTAAGAAAAATTCACCACAATCAACATTATATAAAAAACTATATAATTCTTCATAATTATTAAATAGCTCTTCTTTCATATTGTAAAAATTAAACAATTCATCTTTTAAATCTTTTGCTAATAAATCAAATGAAAAAATAATATTTTCATCTCTACTTTTAATTGCATAACTGTTTGTTGATTTTATATTGAGCAAAAATTTAGTAAAATTCGCTTCATTAGACTTATAAAGTCTTTTATAAACTTCAATATTGTCTTGAACAATCGATTTTATAAATTTATAATCACCATAATGTAAATTGTTTAAATCAATATTTAAACCTTGTAAATCATATATAAAGCCAGTTAAGCTATATTTGCGATGCATTAGCGAATTTGGATTATATAATGCAATATATTCATTTATTAATGCTTTGTTTGTTGGAATAAATGATTCTAGTAAATAGTTCATTTTTTCCAAATAAGGCAAGTCTAGTGATTTATCAATCGTAAAATAATTAATAGTTTTTAAAAAATTATTATTATGTATATTGGTGTGACTATTTACATAAGTATTAATATTATTGTTTTCTAACACATATTTATTATAAAAAGTAGTATTATTTAAAAAATCACTTATATTTATAAAATCAATATTTAAATCTGCTTTGTCGTATATAGTTGTATACTTTGTGTTGGTAAGTGAAAACTTAAATAATGGTAATGGTAAAGTAAGGAAGCCTATTATATTCACATAATCATTTGGCGTTAATTTTGTAGATTTTGTAAATTTTTTATTATTAACATAATGAGATGATAACATAGTTAAACCTTCATTATATACATCAATCATAAAACGGCTTTTTGTCAAAGAACCTTTAACTATGCTATAATTGTAAAAATCATCAACAATATCATTTATCATCATTATTTGTGTATTAACATTTATATTTTCAGGACTGTTATTTGAATAATTATCAAATAATTTGGAAAGTGCGTTTATATGCTCTTTATAATTATTTATTTTCTCTTTTGAACTATTATTCACCCATTTTAGTGCTGTAGATGTTAACATTTCAATAAATTCTCCCATGGATTGATAATTAAATGCGGTTTCACCTGTTAAATCATCTTTATTATCTTCATTTTCACTTATTAGTAAATTTCGTGTATTGTCTAAAACCGGAAATAAAAAACACATTTTTTTGTTTAAATTAAAAATTTGGTCTTTTAAATATTTATAATGCTCACCACGCTCAATTGGTAGCATTGGATAATTATTTGCATCAAAATTAGAATAAGTGCTGCGTAATTGTATATAGTAATTTATTTCATTATGAATTTGTTTTATTACATTATCAGTGCGTTGTTCTGGCAAATAAGCATTTATTAATTTATCTAAATAATCATTTGTTTGTTTATCTAAACTATAACGTTGCTCGTCATCCGAAACATTTACTTGATGTTCTAAATCATCTAACTCCACACCGAGTTCAATAGTATCAATTATTATTGTTTCAAGTAATTCTTTTGAGTCATAACTTTTTAAATCATAATCTAATTCGCTATTCGGGTCTTGAACTAGCACTGTATCGCTCGTGCTAATTTGAGAGTCTGTTAACGATTTTATTTCATCATCTAAACTTGCTAATTGTGTTTCATCTACTTTATCTCGCACAATAATTTTATCAATATTTAAATTTTCAGGAATACCAGAATAAGCAAAATCAATATATATTATAGTATTTTCAGGTAATAATGTTACTTCAATCATATCATTTTCTATATTGCTTATAAAGCCATTTACAACTTTCGGCAATGGTTCTCCAAAATAAATAGATATATATTTTTTTATAGCCAAGTTATTTTGTACAATAAAACTTGGACTACTAGCCCTACTTAAAATAATTATATTTGCTATTGACTCTTCTTGTAGTTTTCCTAATTGTGATATAGTTAGAGTTAATAAACTATTAGAGTTTAACAATACTATTTTAGCACTATTTATAAATTTAATAAAATATATTTTATCATGTAGCCCGCTATTTGTTGGAGCATCTAATTGAATAATATCTCCCAACTGAAGATTTAATGAACCTACTATTTTAGGAAGTTCGCGATTTGACATTTTACTTTTAATAGTAGTCATAATATATATTTATAATAGTATAATAAAAATTATAATAAGTTTAATTTTAATACTACTTTTTGTTTCTTGTTTAAAGGTTTAAATCATTAAAAAAGTGTATATTTAAATGGTTTAAAGATAAAATAATAATAATAATATTATCATTATTACATGGTAAACATTGTAAATTCAATTAATCTTAATGTTACACATGCTTTAACAAATGAAGACAATTATTTTAATATTAAAAAATACACATTTAATAATAATGAATATAAAATTATTAGATATAATAAAGCAAAATTAAAAGAATTGAATATTGCTATTGATCATGACAAAGTTATTAATATTTCTAAATTTAGGTCAGTCATTATTAGAAACAACAAAGTTGTGTGTTTTGCACCTGAAAAATCAGTAGATTATTCATATTTTGTAAATAAATATAACGCTGAAAGTAGTTGGTTAGAAGATTATATTGATGGTACAATGATTAATGTATTTTATGACAATATTAAGGAAACTTGGGAAATTGCCACGCGCTCTAGTGTAGGAGCTAACATTGTTTTTTTTAATGATGTTAAAAATTATAAATATTTTGATAATAACAATTATTTTAAAGACTATTATAATCTCACATTTCGCTCAATGTTTTTTGAGGCATGTAATAGTAATAATTTTGATCTTAATCTTTTAGAGAAAAAATATGTATATAGTTTTGTTTTGCAACATCCATTTAATCGAATTGTTACAACTATTAGCGCTCCAACCATTTATTTAGTTAAAATATATGAAATTACACACCCCATCAATAATGTATTGAGCATTGATAATCTCAATCATGTTATTATTAATGAAATTGATATTCAATCACTTATTAATGTTCCACCATATATATTTCTAAATAGTACTGTTAAATTGGTTGGTAAATATCCAGTATCTAATTTTCAAGAAATTAAAGACTTTTATGAATCAAACAAAGCATCATATCACTGTGTTGGGTGTTTTTTATACAGTAAAGACGGAACTCGAAGCAAAATTAGAAATGTAAGTTATGAAGAAGTTAGAAAGCTTCGTGGAAATCAACCGAAATTACAATTTAATTATTTATCTCTAAAACAGCAAAATAAGGTTAAAGAATTCCTACAATATTATCCAGAACATACTTTAATTTTTAATAAGTTTAAGATTGCACTCTATCATTATACAAGCAATTTATTTATGAATTATGTTAGTTGTTTTATTCGTAAAGAAAAACCATTAAAAGAATATGATTTTGAATACAAAACACATATGTATAAACTGCATGAAAAATATAAAAATGAACTTAGACAAGAAAAGAAAATAGTTGATAAAAAATTTGTTATTGCATATGTAAATAGTCTTCCGCCTTCTCAGCAAATGTTTCTTTGCAATTGTAAAAACCATAAAACATCAGAGTCTAATGTAGTTGGGTCAACGGGCAATTGTTGTATCGACACTGCTGTTACTAGCATGAATGTGTGTCCATCATCTCAAATGACAAGTAGTTCGAATGTTAAAGAATGTGAATGTGAATGTAAATGTGAATGTCGAGAAGACAAAGAAGGCGAAGAAGGTGATTGTGAAGATGTTATGGTTTATTAAAAATGTTATTATGTTATACTTCTTATATTATTTTCATAAATTATTTAAAAATAATATACTATAATCTATAAAATGGGCAACTTTTGTAGCTTTTTAAAGAAAAAAATCAATAATGAACCAATTAACAATAATAACACTCCGTTTCTTAAAAATAATGATGTGAAAATAGACATACACTTAGATGAAGATGATACTAAAGATTTGCCTTCTTATAGTCAAGTATAGCACTTATATTTAATCATAGCTGTTTATGGTGTTTTTACACACTGTACCAGGTGGTTGGGTCGATGGCCGCGTTCCATGCTCGCCTAGTCTCTTTTGCGGCACACCTTATTTCTTCTCGCAGTCGCATAAGCTTTTTTTGACTACCAACATATTATATAAGTTGTTCTCTATTTTGAAGCAAAATATTCTTTAACAGAATTAATTACTAAAATAGCAGCATTTACACACTCTTCCAGGTTTAATAATATGTCTTCTTTAGTAATTTGTGTTTTATAGGAACATTTAATAATACTAAATGTGTCATGTGGATGCTTTTTTAGGAAACTTACATAGTTCAAAATTTTTGATTGTAAAAAGTACTTAGTGTAAAAATTATATTCAAGAATTTTTCCAATACTATAGTCTTCATTTTCAAGAGTAATAGTATAACAATTTTCCATAGTATCTTCAGATAGACTAATAAAATCCATATTTACTTTAATTTTTTCCAATGAACTATATAGTTTTTTAATCAATATTGCTCCTGCTAATTCTACAATCTTAAAATTATTATATACTCCTAATGTTTCTACAATAAAATCGAAGCTATCTTCAATGAAAATACGCTTGGCATCTAAAATCAACCAATCTTTTTTAATAGTTTCTATTTCTTGTTTATTATATTTTGTTGCTAATTCTGTTGCTTTTAATTCCCAAGCATCTTTGATTTTAACAGTGTCCAATGTATTACCATAACTACAAGTGCTTACTACATTAAACATTCCATCATTTTTAGCATTACTTACGCTAAATTTTGCTTCTAAATGAACTCGTTCTTTATCCATATTTGATGCTATTTGTGGTCTTAACCTTAATAATTCTACAAAATCTCCACTAATTGGATCTGGAGGAAATATTTTACCTACTTCTGCATTGGTCAAATATTTATTTGTTTTAATATTTTTGATTTTGAAATCTTCACTTGTAACATAAATAATTGTATTTGCATCATTTGCCTTGTTTACTTCTAAAATATAGTCTTCATATGGAAAGTCATCCGGACTATCAATATGAATTGGAATACTGCTTAAACGCTGTTTAAGTAATTCATTATTTAATCGCGATTTATTAGTGTATATTGACACATTATTTTTTTCATATGGATAACTTTCAATTACTAGTGTTGGAATTTCTGATAAAATAATTCTACGCAATCCATTTGCATAACTAACATTTACATTACTAAGTGTAAATGTTAATGTACCATTTTTTTCATCAACATCAGAAATGCGCGCTTTAAACGACATTTTATATAGTATAATAATAATTAGACTTTATATTTTTCAATTTTTATTATATTTTTATTTAATTTATTTAAATCATTTAATTTATTTAATTTATTTAATTTATTTAATTTATTTAATTTATTTAATTTATTTAATTTATTTAATTTATTTAATTTATTTAATTTATTTAATTTATTTAATTTATTTAATTTATTTAAATCATTTAATTAATTTAATGTATTTAGTTAAAAATAATATTAAAAAATATTGCTAAAAGTAATATAAATAACATGAGTTCAATATTATATTATAGTAATTATTGTGACAATTGTAAAAAATTATTAACACTTTTATCTAAATCAGGACAGAAACATACTATTCATTATATATGTATTGATAAGCGCATCAAAAAAAATAATACAACTTATGTTGTTTTAGAAAATAATCAAGAAATATTACTTCCACATACTGTTACTGCTGTTCCTGCATTAATGATAATTAATCAAAATTATAAAGTATTATATGGTAATGATATAACTGATTACTTGAAACCAGTAGAGCAGGCTATAACAGAAAAAGCTACTAATTACAATGGGGAACCAAGCGCATTTAAATTTGACGGAATGTCATGTGGTGTAGTTTCTGATAATTACAGCTTTTTAGACCAAAATAGCGATGAACTATCAGCAAAAGGTAATGGAGGATTAAGACAATTATATAGTTATGCTACTATTAATCAAAGTGATAGTATAGAAACGCCACCCGACGATTATGTTCCTGATAAAGTAGGGGAAGTAAATATTAAAAATTTAGAACAACAACGCAACTCCATTAATTAACGTTTTTTACAATAATTTTTTCTTTAGTGTCTTCTTTTTTTTGTAAATCTACGATGCTTTGTCTTTCTTCCTCCTTTTTTACTTTTTTTACTGCTTGAATATTTCTCTGTTTTATATATATCCTCATATTTTGGCAACGTAGGCAATCTACTTAACAAATTTATTATTGATATAGCGTTTAACATATTTATTTCATCTAATTGCGTATTAAATTCGTCAATTGCCTCATTAATATCATCAGAATTTCTTGCATATTCTTCATACTTGTCTTTAGTATTTATAGTGTCACCTGTAGTTGCATGATATTCTAGAAGGTTTATTATAAGTTTTAGTTGTCTAGGAATATATTGTTTAGGTATTACAAGTGTTCCTCGTTGTATATTTTGATAATGTGGTAACAAATTTTCGGCGTTAAATTTTTGTTCTCTGACCTGGTGAATATAATTATTCATTTCGGGTGTATATTTTGCCGAATATATAGGTATAGTAAATTTTGATGCCATAGTAAAAATTGATGCCATATTTATTTATATATTACTAAATATTATAATTTACTATTTAGAATGGTGTTTTTTACCATCTTTATAATCGTCTTGATTTTCTTTTTATTCGTTTTGTTCCGCCAGTTCTACTTGACGACAAACTATTAATTGCCCTATCTATAGTTTCCGTATTAACTTTACGTCCTAATTCTTTAACCTGTTTTCTTGTTAGTTCAATACCACCTTTTTGCTACGAGTTCTATGTTTCCTTTTAGCACTTCTTTTGCTTTTATAGCCCATTATATATTACTAAATATTATTATTTGCTTTTATAAAATTATAATAGTGCACTATTATAAATGGACAAAAACATTTATTTATTTATTCCTCTAGTTTCTGTTAATGGTGTTTCTTATTTTTATCCAATATCTAAAGATAGTGGAAAGGAAGTATGGTTTAGGCCACCGCCCTATGTTTTTATGATAGTTTGGCCAATATTATTATTATTAATTGGATATTCGTGGTATTTAAGACCCTATTTAGTATATTATTATGCATTTTTAACCTTTCTTCTCTCAACTTGGTCTATTGTGTGGAATTATAATAAATTTTATGCTTTTATACAAATTATTAGTACATTATTATTTACATTATATTTAATATTTTTTAAATATGTTAGAAAATCCTCTATTTTATTAGTGCCGCTCTTTTTATGGTTAAGTTTTGCTAGTTTGCTTAGTTTTTATAGCATTTAAATTTTGTTCAAAGTTTTTGTTTGTTTTGAATTGTTTTGAATTGTTTTGAATTGTTTTGAATTGTTTTGAATTGTTTTGAATTGTTTTGAATTGTTTTGAATTGTTTTGAATTGTTTTGAATTATTAATTATTAATTTACAGTTTATAATTAATAACTAATTTTTTATTTAAAGTTATAATACTACCTTTATTAATAATGACTACTATTAGTAATAATGACGCAATAATATTACTTAATTTTTACAAAATTATTAAAGATTTACTAAATGATTTAAATACTAGTTTTAGCGACAAAACTACTGCAAAAATAGCAAATAATCATGATTATCAAATTATTATTAATTATAACTTGCCCAACTATAGTAACGATATTAATATTGATGAATATGTTTCTAACATTGATATACAAACCATTGATAGTGGGTTCTTTAAGTCACTTAACAATATATATACATATTGTAAGACAACATTTGCTTTAAGAAGTATTGATATTTTATATCAAAATGAAGATATTTTTTTGAACAAACCAAATGTTAAAACACATAGCAATTTAGAAGATAGTAAAAATATTATTAATACTGTCTTTTTACCTGATATTGATTTTTCTGATTTATATTATGATGATACAAGTATTCAAACTAAACAAACATTATGGAAATATTTGCAAGTTATTTTATTTAATATTATTACTTCTATTGATGATGTTTCTTTTTTTGGTAACTCTTTAGAATTACTTAAAATTATTGATAGCAATAAATTTTCATCCAAACTGGAAAGCACAATCGAAGAGTTATCTAAAATGTTTTCATTTCCAGCAAAAGAAAAAAAAAAGAAAGAAACAACTAAACATGAAGATAAAGATAAAGACAAAGATAAAGACAAAGACGAAGATGAAGATGATGAAGACGATGATGAAGATGACGATGAAGACGAAGATGAAGACGAAGATGATGAAGACGAAGATGATGATGAAGACGATGAACAAGATGATAAAGAAGATGAGAAATCTAAAAAGAAAGCTAAAGACAATAAAAACAATGCATTTTCCAATATAGATATTAACAAAATGTTTGATATTTCTATTAATAATATTGGAGGAATTTTTGATGAAATGCTAAATGATTTATCATCTAATTTTAATAACAAGAATGAACCAGATGCAAATAAAGATTATGCTATTCCAGATAAAGATGAATTATTTTCTCACATAAATAAATTAATAAATGGAAAAATAGGTTCTTTAGCAAAAGAAATAGCCGAGGAAACTACAAAAAATATTGAAATGGAAAATATTGGTGATATGAACAATGTTAATGATGTATTAAAAGGATTTATGAAAAACCCTGCTAAATTATTGGGTCTTATTAACAATATTAATAATAAAATTTCTAGCAAAATGAAAGATGGCTCTTTAAAAGAAAGTGAGCTTTTAGAAGAAGCTGCTGGTATTTTTAAAAACATGAAAAACATACCAGGAATGGAGAATTTTAATGATATTTTAAAGTCAATGAATATGGACAAATTTATGCCTAAAGGTGGAAAAATAAATCCAAATGCTTTTCAGAATATGATGGAACAAAATGTTAAAATGTCTAAAATGAGAGAAAGAATGAGAAAAAAGGCGGAAAATGCCAACGAAAAAGGCAGCGAAAAAGGCAGCGAAAAAGGCAATGAAAAAGGCAGCGAAAAAAGCAGCGAAAAAGGCACTACTAAAAGCAACACTAAAAATACATCCTCAGACAACATCAAATTAGATGATTTGACAGCCAATCTCTCATCTTTAATGAATGAAATGAATAATAATACAAGTTTTATTGATTCTATTATAAAAAATCAGAATAATCAAAATTCAGCAAAACAAGGTGTTTCACGAAATAATGAAGACAACTCCAAACGAAGAGAAAATAATAAAAAAAAAGTAAATAGAAAAAAGTAAATAGAAAAAGAAAAAATAAAATTAATATGCAAAAATAATTATAACATTAATATAATATAATATATGACTTATAATACTATAGAGCCAAATATATCAGAAAAAGAGGGTCAACTAAAAGATACAATAAAAGCAATTAATATTAATGCTGCTATTTCTAATGAATTAGCAAATGAAGATGAAAAAAATGCCAATAATACTATTTGGTATGATAATCCAACACTATTATTTAGTACTAAATATATAACTGAATTATACCCAAAAGAAAATATGACTCAAGAACAAAAAATAAATGCTATTACACGACTCATTATTATTTTAACATTTGTTGGATTTGTATTTTTAAATAATACTAATATTCTTATTAGTGGTATAATTTCTATTTTAATTTTAATTTTTTTACATCATACACTTAAAAAACGAAGCAATAATACTAAAAATAACATGAATGAAGCCTTTTCTAATAATGCAGCATACGCACAAGTCAAACATAATTTTACAAATCCATCAGTACAAAATCCAAACATGAATATACTATTGCCAGAAATTCAAGATAATCCAAATAGACTTGATGCAGCTCCATCATATAAAAAACCCGTTGTAGATAAAATAAATGAGGAAACCAAAAAGTTTATTTTAAGTAATTTTGATAATTCGGAAAATATTAGGGCAAAATTATTTAATAGTGGAACAACTCAATTTGATAGTAATAACTTTGATTTTGAGCAATCAATGCGACAATTTTATACAACTGCAAATACCAAAATTCCAAATAATCAAGAAGAATTTGCAAAGTTTTGTTATGGAAATATGGCATCCTGTAAAGACGGAGATGTTGAAATGTGTTCAAGAAATATGCCTAGGCATATTATGTCATAATTAATATTACATTTTATTTATTACATTTTATTTATTACATTTTATTTATTACATTTTATTTATTACATTTTATTTATTACATTTTATTTATTACATTTTATTTA
>Ga0209355_1000666_pt1 | contig 20054 bp, 20 predicted proteins | sample LauGreSBDMM110SN_3_FD_187563 | JGI IMG/M metagenome (GOLD analysis project Ga0209355, IMG submission 187563) | Freshwater lake microbial communities from Lake Michigan, USA - Sp13.BD.MM110.SN (SPAdes) (version 2) | ecosystem: Environmental > Aquatic > Freshwater > Lake | place: Lake Michigan... | reverse complement strand
TGAATCTCTAGATGATCTTCTCCCTGAAACATTTGCAGTAGTTCGCGAAGCGGCTAAGCGCACACTCGGACAGCGTCACTATGACGTACAAATCATGGGCGGAGCTGCAATGCATCGCGGCAATATCGCTGAAATGCGCACCGGTGAAGGTAAGACCCTAGTTGCAACGCTTCCTTCATACTTAAATGCAATCGCTGGACGCGGAGTTCACGTGGTGACCGTCAACGATTATTTGGCAGAACGTGACAGTGAATGGATGGGTCGAATCCATCGCTTCCTTGGATTATCAGTCGGTGTGATCGTAAACAGTATGACCCCAACTGAACGTCGTGCGGCCTATAACTCTGACATTACCTATGGAACCAATAATGAATTTGGTTTCGATTACTTGCGTGACAATATGGCTTGGTCACTAGAAGATTGCGTTCAACGAGATCACTTCTTCGCAGTCGTAGATGAAGTTGACTCCATTTTGATCGACGAAGCTCGCACACCTTTGATCATTAGCGGACCAGCGGACAAGGCAACCAAGTGGTATGTCGAATTTGCTAATATCGCAGGAAAGTTACAGCGCGATACTCATTATGAAGTTGATGAGAAGAAGAAGACAGTCGGAATTCTAGAAGATGGTGTTACAAAGGTAGAAGAGCTTCTCAAAATCGAAAACCTTTATGAGGCGGCAAATACCACGCTAATCGGCTACCTAAATAACTCAGTGCGCGCCAAAGAATTATTTAAGCGCGATAAAGATTACGTTGTAATGAATGGCGAATTGTTAATCGTAGATGAACACACTGGCCGAATGCTGGCTGGACGTCGCTATAGCGATGGGCTACACCAAGCGCTAGAAGCGAAAGAACGCATTGACATTCAGGATGAGAACCAAACGCTTGCGACAATAACTCTGCAGAACTATTTCAGACTCTATGAAACTATTTCCGGTATGACTGGTACAGCAATGACCGAAGCATCTGAATTTCATCAAATTTACAAACTTGGCGTTGTACCAATTCCAACTAACCGTCCGATGCAGCGAATTGACCAGGCAGATTTGGTCTATAAATCTGAACTTGGCAAATTTATGGCAGTCACAAAAGATATTGTTGAGCGTCACCGCAAAGGTCAGCCAGTTCTAGTCGGTACCGTATCTGTTGAAAAGTCGGAAGAACTCTCTGCCCTCTTGAAAAAATCTGGCATCCCTCACGAAGTACTAAATGCGAAGCATCACGAACGCGAAGCATCGATCATTGCACGCGCTGGCGTTAATGGCGCAGTAACAGTTGCAACAAATATGGCAGGACGCGGTACCGACATTATGCTCGGTGGTAATCCAGAATTTATGGCAGATTTCGAACTTCAACGTCGCGGTTTATCACCAGTTGATAACGCCGCTGAATATGAGGCAGCTTGGCCTGAAGAAATTGCTAAACAGAAGGCGGCAGTTGCTAAAGGCCATGAAGATGTTGTCGCACTTGGTGGTTTATATGTACTGGGCACCGAGCGCCACGAATCACGCCGCATTGATAATCAGCTGCGCGGACGTTCTGGACGTCAAGGCGATCCCGGCGAATCACGCTTCTATCTTTCGCTCCAAGATGAGTTGATGCGTCGCTTTAACTCTGCATTGGTGGAACGATTCCTATCTGCAGCAGGGCTTCCAGAAGATGAACCAATTGAGTCAAAGATGGTCAGTAATGCGATTCGTTCAGCCCAGACTCAAGTAGAAGCGCAGAACTTCGAGATCCGTAAGAATGTTTTGAAATATGACGATGTTATGAACCGGCAGCGTGAAGTAATTTACGGAGAACGCCGCCTTGTACTCGAAGGTGAAGATATTTCACCTCAGGTTCAGACATTTGTTGCTGACACCTTGGTCGCTTATGTAAATGCCGAAACCACACAGGGCTTTGGCGAAGATTGGGATCTTGACCGTTTATGGCAGGCGCTCAAACTGGTTTATCCAATCTCATTTACTCCAGAAGAGTTAATCGCAAAGGTTGGTTCAAGTTCAGCACTTGATGCTGATTATCTAACGGGGCAGATATTAGAAGATGCAACTCTGGCATATGAAAAACGTCAATCTGATCTCGGCGCTGAAGTTATGCGAGAGCTGGAGCGGAAAGTATTGCTTTCAGTATTAGATCGTAAATGGCGTGAACACCTTTATGAAATGGACTACCTGCAAGAAGGTATTGGGCTACGCGCCATGGCACAACGTGATCCATTGGTCGAATACCAACGTGAAGGCTACGAACTCTTTGCTGCAATGATGGATGGAATTAAGGAAGAACTAGCGAGCCTGGTCTTTAATGTGCAAGTTACTGTCGAAGGTGATGGCTCGCAGGTAAAAGCTGCCGGAATTAGTGAGAAGCCAGTGGAAACGACAGGGTTGCAGTACACAGCGAGTGATGAATCTGGTGTTTCGACTAAGGGTGAAATCTCGCGCAATAGCCAATGTCCTTGTGGTTCAGGTAAGAAATATAAGCGTTGCCATGGTGGCGCTTAAATTAATCGCAATTGAGTGCACAACCATCTCTGATCAACACCTTCAAAGCGAATAACCATCGCCCGCAATCGGTCACCAAAACGCACGGTAATCGTTGATTCACAAATACCATCCAATGGTTGGCATTGATGGATACTTCGAATTCTGCCAATCTCCTTCTGGCTTCCCACTTGCTTTAGCAATTCCATATATACCTGCCTGTGACACTTAGAAATTAACTGGGCTGGTTGACGGCGGCCAGCCCAAATTTCAACGACGCTAACTGCAAATTTCATCGTCCATGCATGAAGTTCGGGTAGCTCGGTTGCTGAAGTTGGAACAGGTTCGAAACCTGGCTCAAATTCTTCACCGAAGGTACTTGGTATGAGATAGAGCTTGGCGCGTTGCTGCGGAAGTTTTTCTACTTTGCGATTGGCTGCTAATTCTGAGAGCGAGTAAAGATCTAATTGGGGATGGTTCCACATTTCTGGATCTTCATTGCTTGAGATCAATTCCAAGGTGCGGATTTGGGTGCGGGATTTACTTTGCATTTCCATAGCCGCACTTTGAACTAGGTTTTAATACATCTCATCCTCCGAAAGGTGGAGAAATTCTCATCCTAAAGAATGACTGTGGAAAGCAAATCAAAAAATATTTGGCTATGTCATTTAGTACTCCACTATGAATAAATCAGATAAAGCCGCCCAGACTCGCTTAGTCGTCGCAATTTCTTTGTTTGCCGCTGCAGTCATTTCAGCAATGGCCCTTACTGCCCTGGGTAATCAAAGCGATACATATTGGGTCGCACGTGAATCACTTATACCCGGTGCTGAAATATCTGAGAGTGATCTGGCCGAAATTGAAGTCTCTCTGGGGGAGGCAAATGGTAGGTATCTTTCTAAGAGCGCAATAGTTGCAGGAGCCTACGTTCTACGTTCAATTCAAAAAGGCGAACTAATTTCTATTAGTTCGGTAAGTGATACTCCGCCTGTTATGAAATCTGGCCAAGTGCCGATTTCTATTCGCGCCAGTGATTTGCCTGAGGATATTGAACTAGGTGAAGCGATCGATATCTACTGGGTTCCAGAAGCCGTTGGAATTGAGAAACCACAAGCGCCTGAGCTAGCCATTTCTGAAGCATTTCTTAATTCAATTAATCGTAAGGCAGGCAATTTTGGGAGTGATATTTCTCTTACTGTCTCGGTGCAAAACAGCGAGATCTTTGCGCTCTTAAAAGCAACCGCCTCAGGAAGATTGGTAATTGTTCGCTCCAATGGATGATCTTGTGCAACCGAGCGTCATAACAGCGATCGCTGACGCAGAGTTTGAAGGAATGGTGTCGAGTGCGCTATTTGAAAGCGGTTGGAGCGTAATTGCAAGACCTCTAGATTTTGAAACGCTAGAGAAGAGCCTCAAAGAAACTTCAACCAATAGTGTTCTAGTAATTTACTCGGTTGATCTACCAGGGTTAACCGATACACAATTAAAGAGGCTCTCGCCGATAAATACCTCTCTCTTTGGTTTTGCTGATTCAGCCGGTTCAGCACGTGGCTTTGGCGAAATATCTCAACGCCCAACTAGCCCTGAAGAATTGTTGTCGTATATCCGTGGAAATATCCGCTCACCGCTTTTGCGCGTCCCGTTGCTGCAGAATAAGCAAAGGTTTAAAGCAAAGATAATCGGTATCGGATCAGCGGGGCATTACACCGGTGCTACAACACTGGCGCTAAATCTTGCGCAAGAATTAGCGATATTGGAGAAAAAGACATTGCTAATTGATGCCAATTTTCAGGCCTCGGCGATAGCCACTCTATTGGATCTACGCAAGATTGCTGATGAAGATAGATGGCGAGATCTCTCTGATAATTTTTCAGTGGCAGAAATTACCCAGCACAATATTGCAGACTTTCCAGCGAGAGCAATGCAAGCTGCTGCATACTTTGATTTTATAGTAGTGGATCTTGGCACTCTGCAAAATTTATCTAATGATTTATCAGATCGAAGATGGACATCCCAGGTCAAAATTTGGGTAAGTCGCTTTGCTCACACGATATTTATCTCATCTGGTTCGGATGCATTACAAATTAAGCGCTTAAGAAACCTCTCTCACGAACTTTCCGAAGTAAAACTTCCAGCCCAGATTTCTTTCCTTATAGCCCCCACAGAGACTTCGAGAATTAAAGAGAGATTTGAGATAGTTGATTTTCAACCGTTTATCCCAAAGGAAGTTCGATACCTTCCTTTGGATTCAAAACTATGTGCTGCAGCGCGCAAGGAGCGCACAACGCTCTCTGAGATAAACGCAAAGGCACCCCTGCGCAAGGCGTTCGCTGCGATTGCTTTGCAAATTACAACCTAGGGCACATTTCTTATACCCTAAGCGCTATGCGCGGCTATCTACCAGTTACAGCAGAAGAGATTTCATCCTTCCTGAGCACCGGTTCAATGGAATGTGGCCCGCTTTATGCTCCAACAATAAAATTCTTAACCGCAAATAGCGATTTAGATGAAGAACAGGGTGAGTACCTTCTATCAATGCTCGCTGCTGATGAAGCGATAGAAATGCGCGAGGAACTTTCAGCTCCCGCTTTTTTACTAGCCTTAGAAATATCTGATTCGCAAGTAGCCGAACATGGTGAAAACTTCGTTAATCTGAAAGATAATGGCCGCTGGGAAGATGTGCAGTGCGCCTTTTTAGTCTCACCGGATGGCGATGAGTTGACTTGGTTTGCAACTCAGGAAATTCCGGCAGCGCTGCCAAATTGGCTTCAAGGTTAGCCGATGCCACAACTAGATAGCTTTCTTCGCGATCGCAGCCCTTTGGATGGTGATCAGAAACGCCGAATTCGTGAGTTAACTGCAGACTGGCAACTTCTCGCTGATCTATCGTTCGCAGATCTGATTTTATGGGTGCCATTACGTAAAGATTTTAAGAGTTGGCCAACAGGTTATGTCGCCGTTGCTCACATTAGACCAACAACTGCAGCAACAGTTTTCCCTCAAGATGTAATTGGAGATGAGATTGCTTGGGGCGCGCGCCCGAGAATTGATCAAGCGCTTTCAGGCGCGGAGATAGTTAGAGATGCCCAGCCTGAAAAATTTGGTGAGTTATTGATTAAAGAAGAGACAATTCCTGTCATTTTTCAAGAACAAGTTATTGCGGTAATTTCCCGGCATCGCAACGCTGAACTAATGCGTCAACCAAGCCGATTGGAATTAAATTACCGCGAAGTAGCACACAATGTTTATCGCATGGTTGCAGAGGGCACTTTCCCGTACACAGATCACAGTGAGCTATTCGATTCTGCAGTTCGCGTGGGAGATGGCCTAATTCGTTTAGATGTAAGTGGTGCGATTATTTACGCCAGCCCAAATGCTAAATCGGCATTTAACAGAATTGGCTGGCCGGGGGAGCTAGATGCAAATGTACTTGGTGAAATTGCCAGAAAAGTCTCTCAGGTCAAACGTGAAGCGCACGAAGAGGCCGTGGAAGTCAGCCTTAGTGGAAGATCACTTCGCCGTGTTGAAATTGAAAACACCGGAGGAACAATAGATTTACTTGTACTGCCACTTCTAGCCGGTGGAGACCGAATCGGGGCAATCGTTTTGCTGCAGAATGTTACTGAACTACGCAGACGTGAGCGGGAGTTAGTTACAAAAGATGCAACGATTCGCGAGATTCATCATCGCGTTAAAAACAATCTCCAGACTGTTTCAGCGCTACTGCGATTACAGTCACGTCGAATTGAAGATCCCGCGGCAAGTGCGGCGCTAAATGAAGCAGTTCGTCGCATAGCTTCAATCGCACTTGTACACGAAACTTTATCCAGCAGCACCGAAGCTTCAGTCGCATTCGATGATGTGCTTGATCGCCTCGTAACACACGCCCTCGAATTAAGCCCCAGAATGGGGGAGTTAAATATCGGTCGCACCGGAGAACTTGGTTCGCTTGATCCACGAATTGCCACGCCGCTCTCATTGGTTGTCACCGAGTTGATTCACAACGCCCTTGAGCATGGTTTAGCCGAGTCAGGTGCAAATTTAACGGTCGAAGTATCTCGTTTAGAAGGTTCGGCTCAGATTATTATCTTTGATGACGGCGTTGGTCTGCCAGAGGGATTTACTATCTTAGAATCGGCAAATCTCGGACTTCAGATTGTCCGAACCTTGACTGAGAATGAGCTAAAGGGATCGATTAATCTAATTAGAACTAATCGTGGAACTGAAGCGCAGTTAAACTTTCCAATATAACTTTGAATATAAGTTAAAGAAATTTAATTTGAGTTATTTTGTTCCATCATGCGAGCACGATTTCGTGCGGCGCGACGCTTAAGAGCGCGACGCTCATCTTCTGAAAGTCCGCCCCAAACTCCAGCATCCTGTCCACTTTCGAGCGCCCATGCCAGGCAGGCATCTTTAACGATGCAGCGATTACAAACCTTCTTAGCTTCCTCGATTTGGGTAAGGGCTGGGCCAGTGTTTCCGACCGGAAAAAAGAGTTCAGGATCTTCATCGCGGCAGGCTGATTGATGTCGCCAATCCATGACTGAACTCCTTAATAAAGGTAACGCGGTTAAAATCAAAGAAACGCAACAAGGTGCGTAGGAGCACAATTCTCCCTGCTATCAACAATATAAACAAGGATGTAACGGTAAAGATTCCGAATAATTCGGGTGATTTGCATCGCGTGCCCCCGACAGGATTCGAACCTGTGCACCCGCCTCCGGAGGGCGGTGCTCTATCCCCTGAGCTACGGGGGCGCAGGTATAGGAGAAGGCTATCTAATCTTTCATTCTTGACCGAGCGTAAATAGCAAACACCTGAAAGAATGCGCGCTATGACAACTTCAACTGCTTACTTTGCAACCGGTTGCTTCTGGGGCGCTGAGCGACGCTTCTGGAATCTAGCAGGAGTAGTCAATACAAGCGTCGGCTACATGGGTGGTAGCACTCAAAGCCCAAGTTACGAGCAAGTTTGCACGGGTCGCACCGGGCATGCCGAAATGGTGCAAGTGGATTTTGATCCCAATGTAATTTCATATCATCGACTATTGGAAGAGTTTTGGACGATGCATGATCCAACCTCGCTAAATGCCCAAGGCGGGGATATCGGTACGCAATATCGCAGTTCGATTTACACAACCACCGCCGAACAGATGGAGCAGGCGCTCGCTACTTGTGAAAAGTATCAGCGCGCACTCTCTGAATTGGGTATCGGTGAAATCGTCACAGAAATTTTGGGTGCTGAAGGGGTTACTTATTACGCGGCTGAGGAGTATCACCAAAAGTATTTAGCGAAAAACCCAAACGGTTACGACTGCCATTCCAGTACAGGAGTGGCTTTTCCTCAGGAAAATTCAAAGTCGGTGGCTAATTGAGCAAGAAGATAGAAATCAATGAGGAAGAACTCAAGGCGAAGCTAGATCCGCTCTCATATGAAGTTCTGCGCAATGGCGCAACTGAGCGACCATTTACTGGTCAATACACCGATTCTGAAACGGTTGGAATCTATAGATGTAAAGCCTGCAATTCCGAACTATTCCGCTCAGAGACTAAGTTTCACTCTGGATGCGGTTGGCCATCATTTTATGCACCGACGGCAGATGACGCAGTTACGCTTATTGAAGATCGTTCACTTGCTCCTCGAGTCCGCACTGAAGTTCGTTGCGCCAGTTGCGATTCTCATTTAGGGCATGTCTTTGAAGGTGAAGGCTTTGATGTCCCAACCGATCAACGTTGGTGCATAAATTCAGTTTCAATGATCTTAGAAGCCAAATAATTTCTTTGCCACTTTCAATAGCCCCTGCCACCTTGCAAGTTACAGGTCCAATGGCGTAGTTTTGCAGTCTCTTGCAGGTTTTTTGCAGTCTCTTGCAGGTTCTACAGAACAGAGAAAGAGCGAAGCAAATGGCGGGAATTAAGGAAGTTGCGCAAGAGGCAGGCGTATCAACTGCCACTGTTTCGCGCGCTTTGCGTGGCTTCCAACATGTCAATGATGAAACACGCGCCAAGATTATGGCTGCGGCGCAAAAGCTTAACTACCCAATCGCGCCAGTCCAGAGCAAAGGCGCACTAGGCCGAACAAATAGCATTGGTGTTGTTGCGCCATATATTTCGCGTTGGTATTTCGCCCAAGTTATTAGCGGTGCCGAGCAAGCTTTACGCGAAGCCGGTTTTGATTTACTCCTTTATAACTTCAGTCAGATGAAGGGACGCGAGCGTCTCTTTCAACACCAACACTTAAAGGGTCGCGTTGATGCGTTGATTGTGATCAGTTTGCCACCAACCGAGGAAGAGTTCGACTCAATGCTCAACCTCGGTGTGCCAGTATCGCTAGTTGGTATGCATCACGATAGTTGTTCTAGCGTTGCAATTGATGACGTTGCTGCAACACGCACTGCTACGCAGCATTTGGTAAATCAAGGTCATAAGAAAATTGGCTTGATGTCGGGGCGTCCCGATGACCCATTTAATTTCAGCGTTCCCCAAGATCGCCGCAAAGGATTTATGCAAGTACTCGCTGAAAACGGTTTGGAATGGGATCCATCTCGCGAAGTGCATGGTGACTTCACAATGAACACAGCATCTCGTGCAATGGATGATTTACTCGCCCGCCCAAATCGCCCCACCGCAATTTTCTGCGAATCCGATGAAATGGCATTCGGTGCGATGCAAGCTGCGCGCCGCCACGGATTAAAAGTTCCAGATGACATTTCAATTGTTGGTTTTGATGGACATGAAATGGCGGAGTACTCCGATCTCACAACAATTGAACAACCCACACAATTAATGGGTGAAATGGCGGCTTGGTCAATTATGGAGAGACTGCGCAAGCCAACTGCTGCTCCTAAATCAATAATTCTGCCTACGACGCTTGTAGTACGTAACTCAACGCGGCGCCTTTCGCCAAACGAGGCGTAAATGGCTCTCGATAAAAATTACGATGCAATAGTCGTTGGTGGCGGTCACAACGGCTTGGTTGCCGCTTCCTATTTGGCTCGTGCAGGAAAAAAGGTCGTACTTTTAGAAGCAGAAGATGAACTCGGCGGAGCAACGACGAGCGTGCGTCCATTCCCAGAATTTGATGCGCGTCTATCTCGTTATTCATACCTGGTTTCACTCTTGCCGGACCAAATAGTTACTGACCTCGGAATCAATTTCAAAACTCTTGAACGTTCGATTGCTTCATACACACCATACTCAAAGAAGAGCAGTGGGTTAGATGGCGGGCTTCTTATTTCACAGAACTGGGATGAGCGCACCGCGCAAAGTTTTCAAGAGTTAACTGGATCAGAGACAGAAGGCGTTGCTTGGCAGCACTTTTATGGTGAGATTGCCGAACTTGCCAGAAGAATCGCTCCATCTGTGTTGCAACCTCTAATATCCGCGGAGAAATTAAAAGAAGAAATAGGTCTGCCACAGACTTGGAACTATTTAATGGAGCGTCCAATCGGAGAAATTATCCGAGAACGCTTTAGTGATGACCTAGTCCAGGGAGTTGTTCTGACCGATGGGCTAATCGGTACATTTGTATCAGCCGATGATTTACAGGCAAACCGTTGCTTTCTCTATCACTTGATTGGAAATGGCACCGGACAATGGCGTGTGCCACAAGGTGGAATGGGTGCGCTAGTAACTGAATTACAGCGCGTTGCGCTAGCCGCCGGTGTTGAGATTTTACTTAAATCACGTGTATCTGAAATAGAAAGCGATGCCAGTGGAGTATCTGTGAAGACGAGTAACGGCGAGAATTTTGTGGCTCGCGATTTACTGTTTGCGGGTGCACCTCAAACTTTGGCACAGATTCGCGGAGAGGGTAAACCAAAATCTCTCGAAGGATCGCAGATGAAGATAAATATGTTGTTATCTCGCTTACCAAGACTCAAATCTGGAATAGATCCACGATTAGCCTTTGCCGGAACATTCCATGTAAACGAGAGTTATTCCCAATTAGAATCGGCATACCAAAGAGCTAAATCAGGGAGCATCCCAAGTGATTTACCACTTGAGTTGTACTGCCACACTTTGACCGATCCAACTATTCTCTCGCCAGAGCTAAACGCTAAGGGTTATCAAACACTGACGTTATTTGGATTGCATACCCCTGCAGCGCTATTTGATAAAACTCCAGAAGTTGCGAAGGCAGATGCCAAGAAGGCGGCGATCGAAAGTTTAAATCAGTATTTAATTGATCCAATCGAATCTGTTTTAGCGGTATGCCAAGATGGATCACTAGCGATTGAAGCAAAATCTCCACTAGATCTGGAAAGTGAAATCGGTCTGCCGCGAGGCAATATTTTCCATCGTGACCTAGATTTCCCATTCATTGATAGTTCAGGCGCAGATTTAATTTGGGGATCAGAGACAAGCGAAAAACATATCTACCTGGCAGGCGCAGGTTCACGACGAGGTGGTGGAGTCAGCGGAATTGCCGGCCATAATGCGGCGATGGCAGTACTCGCCAACGATTAGGCTTAGCCCATGGATTCTAAGCAACCACATCTGCGCCCCGAGACTATTGCAATCACTGCAGGTCGTCCCGAAGTTGGCGCAGATAGCGCGTTAAATCCACCGATCTCACTGAACTCAACATATGTTGCAGGTGGTCCGATTGGTTACGGTCGTTACGGAAATGAAACTTGGACTGCATTAGAAGTTGCCATCTCTGCACTCGAAGGTGGCAAGACCCTTTCTTACTCATCAGGAATGGCAGCGATCAGTGCGGTATTTTCCACGTTGCCAGTCGGCGCCAAAGTTGTTGCATCTGATCAAGGTTATTCGGGGATTATGACTTTACTTGGAACGCTAACTGCGGCAAAGAAAATTAACGCTAAATTTGTGAAAATTACGGATACCGCTGAGGTTATTGCAGCGCTGGATGGTGCGGATTTGTTATGGCTCGAATCACCGACTAATCCCTCACTCGATATCGCAGATTTACCAACGCTTATCAAGGAAGCGAAGTCACGCAATATTCTTGTTTCGGTAGATAACACCTTTGCCACAGCGCTTATCCAGCAACCACTTGCAATGGGAGCAGATATTGTTATGAATTCAGTAAGCAAGTATTTAGCGGGTCACAGTGATGTGCTCCTCGGTTCACTTTCTACAAATGATCCACTGCAGTACAAAGCGCTGGAAGAAGCTCGTAAATTTATTGGTTCGATCCCTGGACCATTTGAAGCTTGGCTCGCACTTCGTGGCATCCGTACTTTCCCATTGCGTTTTCAGCGCGCCAACGAGAATGCGCTAGAACTTGCTAAAAGATTAAACCAACACCCGCTAGTTACTCGAGTGCGCTACCCCGGTCTCCCAACAGATCCAGAACATGCCAAGGCGAAGGCCTTTATGAAGGGTTTCGGGGCGATCGTCTCCTTTGAGTTTGCTGGAGACGTCGCTGCAACAGATAAAGTTTGTCAATCTTCCAAGATAGTTACCTATTCAACCAGTCTCGGTGGCGTCGAATCGCTCTGGGAGCGCCGCCGCCGCTGGCCGCTTGAGAGCGCCAGCGTTCCGGAATCGCTAATTCGACTTTCGGTCGGGTGTGAAGATGTTGATGATCTTTGGGCAGATATAGATGCGGCGTTGCTCGCTGCTAAAAAGTGAAAAGTTTTCTAAGAAGCGGTATTTTTAACCTATGAAATTGATCCGCCGCCTACTCGCAGCCATTGCGCTGCTTGCTGTGGCTTTCCAGGCGGTTGGAAGTTTTCTATCTTGGGCACAGCGTCAAGATGATGCTCCAGCTGATGCCTGGATTGATGAAGACGAAGATGAACTTGAGGATGCCTGAGTGTCGCAAGACGTTTACATACCCGGCACTTGCAATTTAGGAGCTGGTGAAGTTAGTCGCCGCCGCATGGTTGCGGCAATTGGTTTTGTTCTTTCTCTCTCTGCGCTCACAGCGCTTGTAACAACGAGCGCTTCACGAGAAACTCGATTCGGAATATTTATTCCTTTCTTTGTTATGACTATTGGTTGGGTTCAATCCCGAAAGAAGTTTTGCCTCGCCTATGGCTTAGCCGGCACATTTAACTTTGGAAAAATGGGAGAGATTTCTCGCGTTGCAGATCCAGCAGATAGAGCGGCAGATCGCCGAACTGCTCTGGTTATTTTTGGAAAGAGCGCGCTCTATGCTGCAGCGCTGACTTTGCTCGTCGTAGCGCTACCGATTTAACGAATAGCAACCCAGGCAGCACTTGCTGCAGGCAAAGTTAGTAATCCATTTGCCAAAATAACTTGAGAGTCAGACCCCAACGCTAAAGTTCCTGCGGTAGGAATCTCTAACGCTGCGGCACTGGTGTTTAAATACACTGCGAATTCTCCACGGGCGAAGGAGATAAGCCCAGTTTCTCCCCGATCGACCCACTCAATTTCTCCAGCGCCCACCAAATTATTTTTACGCAAATTAAGGGCGATGCGATAGAGATTTAAAGTACTCGCAGGATTGGCGCTCTGAGCAGATACAGAAAAATCTCTCCATTCATTCGGTATTGGCAACCAAGGCGTACCAGAAGAGAATCCGAATGGAGTTTTATCACCGCTCCAAGGCATAGGCACGCGCGCACCGTCACGACCTTTTTGAAGTCCATTCGTTCTAAAGAAAGATGGATCTTGGCGATCCCTATCTTCTAATTCCGCATCGGGTAATCCAAGTTCTTGACCGTTATAGATATAGCAAGAACCTGGCAATGCCAAAACAAATAGCGCTAGAGCGCGAGATGCATTCGCGCCGTGGCGCGATGCAACACGAGGCGTATCGTGATTACTCAAAGCCCAAGTTGCTGGGGCATCTACCTGGCGCAACATTTCAAGAGTGCTACTGATACATTCAAAGAGAAATGCAGCATCGAATGGCGCTATCAAAAGATCAAAATTAAAGACCTGTTGCAACTCATCACTGCGCACATAACGTGTGGCTCGCGATGGAGGATGAACCCAGGCTTCAGCCACAGCCATTACTTCACGATCGTATGAATCAAAAATTCTTCGCCAATTGCGATAGACGGCATGGACGCCATCACGATCAAAAAATGGAACACTAGCCAGTAAATCACCACGCTTTTGCGCTGACATCTCAACATCTAAGCGCAGAGCATTGCTCAATCCCTGGGGATCGTGATGATCTACCAAGATATTTTCTTTAGCTAATCCGTGCGCAACATCTATACGGAAACCATCCACACCAAGATCTAGCCAGAACCGTAAGGTCTTCTCAAAATCGCTAGCCACATCTTCGTTCTCCCAATTCAAATCTGGTTGGGATGAATCAAAGAGGTGAAGGTAATACTGGGCTGTTCCATCCGAAGTTTTTATCTGCGTCCAAGCAGGACCACCGAATAAAGAGATCCAGTTATTGGGTGGAGTTCCATCTGGTTTAGCATCATAAAAATGGAAGCGGTCGCGTTCAGGAGCACCAGATTTAGCAGAGATCGCATCTTTAAACCAAGGATGCTGATCAGAGAAATGATTTGGCACAACATCTACTAAAACACGTAAACCTAATTGATGTGCACGCGCGATCATTGTGCGGGCATCTTCTAAAGTTCCAAACCTTGGATCAACATCTCTAGGATCAGCGACATCGTAGCCGCCATCTTTATTGGGAGAGGTGTAGAACGGGCTAAGCCAAATTGCATCAGCGCCAAGTGCCTGCACATGTTCTAGATGGGATGTGACACCTGGAAGGTCACCTTCACCATCGCCATTACTGTCAAAAAAAGAGCGTGGATAGATCTGATAGATGACAGATTCTGACCACCATGGCTTATCTGAAATCATGGTTTGACGATAGAGGAGGCGATAGAGCGCTCCAAATGAAAATAAATGCAACTGGGCGCATCGTTATATCGCTTTTATAACGATTGATTATTTTTTAGGCGCTGGTTGCTTCTCTTTTTGTGCGCTCTTACTTTTTGCAGCACTTGGTATTTTTCCCGGTTGAGTAGGTGCTACGGGGGGTAAACCTAGGGCTTCTATTGCGCCATCACGAGCGAGCGTGGCGGCAATAACTGCGTCCTGCTTCGCACTCATACTTTGCCGTTTTTGAATTTGAGTTTGACTCTCGGATTTAGCTGATCGCGCATCCGCCAGAGCTTTATCAATTGCTTCTTTGTAGGTTCGATTTATCAGACGTCGTTGGTCTTCATAAATTTTAAAGTCTTTACGAAATTGATCATATGCGATCTTGTAAGCGGCTTTTAAATCAATGCCTTTTTGGCTTGTTGGCGCAGGCGTCTTATTGTCAGCAGCGGCAGATGAAATAGAAATTAAAGATGAAATAAGTAGCGCAGTCGTAACAAGAGCAACTCGACTAATTCGCATTCCAAACCTCTCTATTCCTTGGATGAAGTATCTGCCAAAACTTTGTGAAAGTTCGGTGAAAACACCTTCAGGCTTCATATTCTTACCCTGCTCCTTGGCTATTTAAGCGCAGGCATGCGAGGCTAGTGCCATGGCCGAACTGATTCTTGTCGTCGACGACGAAGCCGGTGTTCGCGAACTATTAGGGGATGCGCTCCGTATCGCTGGCTTTGAAACTGCAACCGCCCAAGACGGAATGTCTGCCTTGACGGCAATTCGTAATAAGAAACCTGATTTATTGATTATAGATATAAACATGCCGCTGATGGATGGCTTTGAGTTGGTTGAGAGACTTCGCTCAATGGGCGATAACACCCCAGCGCTTATGCTGAGCGCTCGTGCGGATCGCATTGATGTAACGCGCGGATTAACTCTTGGAGCAGATGATTACGTAACTAAACCGTTTGGGCTAGAAGAACTTTTATTGCGAGTCAAAGCGATTCTTAGACGTTCGCAAATTTCAGAAAATGTATCTACAGAATTGCGCTGCGGCCCCATTCTTGTGATCGAATCAAGCCACACCGTTAAATTCAATGAAGAGATAGTTGATCTATCGCCCACAGAATTTAGACTTCTGCAGGTATTAGTCGAGAACAAGAATCGAGTTCTGAGTAAGAGCCTACTTCTGGATGAAGTTTGGGGCATAACCTTTGAATCTGAAAGCACTGTTGCCGACACATATATTTCATACTTACGAAAGAAATTACATAAAGATGGCTTTGAAGGGATTAAGACAGTTCGCGGCGTTGGCTTCGTAATTCAGGAACCTAAGTAATGATTAAGAAATCTAGTAGCAAGTATGCGGCGATCTCAATATTTGTCACAACAATTCTTTCGAGTGTAATTGGCGGCTTTGCAACGATTGATGCTCGAAATTCTGATTTACAGCAAATTGACCAGTCCATAAACCTAGTAATCGAAAGAGTTAAATCGTATCCAGCAGAGGCGATAAGTGCAGCAATTTTCACCATCGATGAAGAGAGTCTTGATTTAACCTTGGCTCTATTCACGAAAGAGGGGGATGAAACAGTTATAAACGAATCCCGCTTAATTTATCCTGGGATCGATTCATTCGCAGTGGTTAAGAAAGCTCTTTCGTCTCCAATCTCTGTTGAGGTTGCCGACCCTTACCGCCTAAGAACGGTAGAAATAGCAGGAGGCGACTACTTAATAGTCGCTGCAGATTTGCGTAAATTAGATGTCAATTTGAAGTCCAATTTGAAGAATCTGATTATCTTCACCCTCGCAGCCAACATCTTCGCAATCTTTATCTCAATTCTCTTTTTGAGACGCCATAATCGCGGTTTGGATGCGCAGGCGTTGGAGAGAATGCAGAGATTCTTAGGTGATGCTTCGCACGAGCTTCGTACACCGCTTACTGTAATCAAGGGCTATAGCGAGATGCTCAGCAAAGGGCAGATGAGTGATGTCGTTGATAGAGCGCGAGCGTTTTCGCGAGTAAATACCGAGATAGAACGTATGGAGAATTTGATCCACGACTTGCTCTTGCTCGCTGAACTCGGTGAGAGTCGTCCAACGACTTTTGAGGAGATTGATCTAACTGAATTAACGCAAGCACACGTTAATGACTTTGAACTCTTCAATAAAGGGCGCAAAATCAGTATTTCACTCGACCAAGAATGTCACTTGAAAGGCTCGCGTGAACATTTAAATCGATTAATTCAAAACTGTCTTTCTAATATTGTTAGGCACACACCGGCGGATGCATCTGTTTCAATAACGCTAAAGGGCAAAGGCAAGAGAGTTAACTTAGTTATTGAAGATGGTGGTCCTGGACTCCCGGAGAGCGCTTATCGAAGTGAGATTGCGGCAATGAATAGATTTGATCCATCACGCTCACGTGATAGTGGCGGTTCAGGTCTTGGTATGAGCATCATCGCTGCGATTGTGCAAGAACATAACGGCAAACTTGAACTACGCAAGAGTGATTTAGGCGGCCTTGCTGTAGACGTTGAATTAACTAAGTGATGAATTTATCTTGGCAAGTGCATCAGAATGTACGGTATTTTTAGTACATGGATTCCACACTCGCTAGCGCAATAGCGGAAGTTATTGCAGCCTTAGAGAAGCCGGATGAATTTGTTCGCTTGGTCTTATCGGGTCGCCGGCGCAATATGCAGACTCCCACTGAGCGAGTTGATTTGAAGCCAGTGCTGATAAAGGATGCGATTAAGTACCAACTTTCGCAGAGCGATGGTCGCGCGATGACCACTAAAAATTATGGTCCAGCCGAATTTATATCGTTAAATCTGTTGGAAGCCGGTTTCGCAAACATTTTGCTGGAGATGAAAAATGGCTCAATTTCTATCCGAATAACCAAGAAAGGTGAGGCGTTAGTTCACAGAACTACCGAAACCTTTGAAGTAGATCTCTCACATGATCGCTCCAAAGCAAGACTGCTTGATCCAAGTGATCCATTTTTAATTGAGGTTGGAATTTCCGATAAGTCCGGGAAAATCAAAGTTGGCAAGAACGATAAGTACCTGCAAGTCGAAGAATTTTTAAGACTTTTAGTACCTTCTCTAAATTCAGCAATCGCTGCGGGTCATATCGTTAAACCAACTGCGGCAGCGCCGCTATCGATTGTAGATTTGGGTTGTGGGCATGCCTATTTAACATTCGCCGCACACCAATATTTGATGGAGCAAGGAATTCCGGTGAAGGTCGTCGGGATAGATGTGCGTGAGAGCGCCCGTCTTCGAAATAATCAGATCGCTGAAAAGTTAGGGATCTCAAAGAGCATTACTTTTTTTGCTGAAGAAATTTCCCAGACCACTTTAAAGTCAGCCGATGTAGTAATTGCACTTCACGCTTGCGATACAGCAACAGATGATGCGATCGCTTGGGCGATAAGTGCTGATGCGAAATTAGCTTTAATTGCACCTTGTTGTCATCACGACATTCAAGCCCAGATGAATGAGATCCCAGAACCCTGGCAGATCATCTCTCGAAACGGAATTATGAAAGAGCGGCTCGGGGATTTAATTACCGATGCTCTGCGCATGCAAATCATGAAGTTATTGGGCTATCGCGTAGAAGCTATTGAATTTATCGGGGGAGAGCACACGCCCCGCAATTTGATGATTCGCGCAGTAAAGACTGGTGCTGCAGCCGACAGCGCTGAGAAATCACGTTATGACGCGATGATCGCGCTCTGGAAAGTAAAGCCTGCTCTAGCAGCCCTGCTCAACCGTTAGACTTACACGCATGTCTAAAGTGCTCGCATCTCTTCCGGTTGGAGAAAAGGTAGGTATCGCTTTCTCTGGCGGCCTCGATACTTCTGTTGCTGTTGCTTGGATGCGTGAAAAAGGTGCGATCCCTTGCACTTACACCGCAGACCTTGGTCAATACGATGAATCAGATATTGATTCAGTTCCGGTACGCGCAAAAGAATATGGCGCGGAAATTTCCCGCTTAGTAGATTGCAAGAGTTCTATAGTAGAAGAAGGTTTGGCCGCTATCGCTTGCGGTGCTTTTCATATTCGTTCTGGTGGCAAACAATATTTCAACACCACACCACTAGGCCGCGCGGTTACCGGAACTTTATTGGTGCGCGCGATGCTGCAAGATAAAGTTGAAATTTGGGGCGATGGTTCAACTTATAAAGGCAATGACATAGAGCGTTTCTATCGTTACGGATTACTCGCAAACCCAAATCTACGTATTTACAAGCCTTGGCTAGATGCTGATTTTGTTCGCGAACTCGGCGGACGCAAGGAAATGTCTGAATGGTTGGTATCGCATAAATTCCCTTACCGCGATAGCGTCGAAAAGGCTTATTCCACTGATGCCAATATTTTAGGCGCAACTCACGAAGCAAAAGATCTGGAAAATCTAGATGCTTCCATTGAAATTGTTAATCCAATTATGGGTGTTAAGTTCTGGGATTCATCAGTATCTATTCCGAGTGAAGATGTGAAGATCCAATTTGTGCAAGGCCGCCCTGTTGCCATTAACGGTAAAGATTTCAGCGACATAGTCGCTCTTATGCAAGCAGCGAATGAAATTGGTGGTCGCCACGGACTTGGCATGTCCGATCAAATCGAGAATCGAATTATTGAAGCAAAGAGTCGTGGAATTTATGAAGCACCTGGCATGGCCTTGTTATTTATTGCCTACGAGCGTTTGTTAAGTGCGATCCACAATGAAGACACCATTGCTAATTATCACGCAGAAGGTCGTCGCCTAGGACGTTTGCTTTATGAAGGCCGCTGGTTAGACCCACAATCTTTAATGTTGCGCGAGTCATTGCAACGTTGGGTGGCCTCTGCCGTGACAGGTGAAGTAACAATTCGTCTACGTCGCGGAGATGATTTCTCAATTATTAATACAACTGGCCCAGCCCTGAGTTACCACCCAGAAAAACTTTCTATGGAACGTACTGAAAGCGCCGCATTTGGACCGGTTGATCGAATCGGGCAGTTGACGATGCGCAACCTAGATATCGCAGATACCCGCGCCAAGTTAGAGTTGTACCGTGATCAAGGCCAATTAGGCAGTGGTGAATTTAAGTTAATTCGAGAAATTGGTGAAGGAGAGAAGAAATAATGAAACGCAGTCTTGCTGGAATTTTAGCCTTTTCATTAGTACTACTAACTGGATGTGGAGATAAAGAAGTGAGCGCACCTGCAGATAATTTGCCTACAGTCACAACCAATATGGGTGAAGCGCCAACAATTGGCGCACCAAGTGGGACTCCACCAACAACGCTTGTAACAAAAGACATCATCGTTGGAACCGGTGCTGAAGCTGTGCCTACATCGACAATGACAGTTCATTACACGCTGATGACTTGGTCTAATGGCGCGCTAATTGAATCTTCTTGGAATGGCGGTTCGCCTGCAACATTTCCATTAGCGAATGTAATTGTGGGATGGCAAGAAGGTATTCCAGGAATGAAGGTCGGCGGTCGACGTTTGTTGGTTATTCCACCTGATATTGGTTACGGAGCTTCAGGTAGCGGACCTATTGGACCGAATGAGACATTGATTTTCGTCGTTGACGCGATCGGCGTTGCTTAAAACCATTTAAAGCCATCTAAATCTAGAGGTAACCGCAGCACTGCTTAAAGCGCTAGAATAAAGGTGTTGTTTTTCGGGGTCGATGTAATTTCGAACCGGCAGTTAAAGTCTGCGACCCGGTCAAGGCCATTGACCGGTGGATTGGGTGAAATTCCCGAACCGACGGTT
>Ga0209355_1000663_pt1 | contig 20122 bp, 23 predicted proteins | sample LauGreSBDMM110SN_3_FD_187563 | JGI IMG/M metagenome (GOLD analysis project Ga0209355, IMG submission 187563) | Freshwater lake microbial communities from Lake Michigan, USA - Sp13.BD.MM110.SN (SPAdes) (version 2) | ecosystem: Environmental > Aquatic > Freshwater > Lake | place: Lake Michigan... | reverse complement strand
AGAGTGTAACGCGTATGAAGTAAGCTTGAAATCTGATGGATATAATGAATTGATTGTGTTGAACGAAAAACAATTAAAACATACAAAACAACATTATAGTCGTATTGGACGAGAATATGCCGGACATACTGCCGAACTACAAGACCAATTAGTTAAATTAAAGGATGATATTAAAACCTACGAGTTTAGATTAGAATTAAATACAATTAAATATGAAAACGAAATCCAAAAATATAAAACGATTATTGAGACTAACGAGATAATTAACAATTTAAAATTTCAAAATTATGAATTACAAATAAAAAATTTAAGTTTTACACACATTTAGAGCAATGTGTATTTTAAATGTCTGGTAAAATAACAAAAAACGCATCTTTTTTATTCAGCATATTAAATTCAAAAACTTAAAAGAATATCCAATGTTTTGTCGGGGTAGTATCGATACCTGGACCTATATATATGCCATTTTTCCAAATGCCTTTTTTGAACTTGTCTTTGTCTTTAATGTAACCAATTTCAACGATTGTTTTATTTTCTTTTTTGTATTCAATGTTTTTAAACAACTCTGTAATTAGTTGTGTTTGTTCTGCCATTTTCAGTTTTTTTTCTTTTACATCATCTACATTATTTGCGGGGCGAAAAAAACTATTATTTTTATAAATAAACTCGAATCCCTCGCCGTGTTTTAACCCTAAATAGAAATATCCTTCATACATTTCTAAATTATTTATGTTTATGTAATACCCGAACCCATCTTTCTCGTCATTATACCAGTTCCCAACATAAATGGTTTCATTATTGTAACGCATCATACCAACTCCATGTCTTAAACCATTGAAAAACCCACCCGTATAGGTTCCTGCTAAATCACCATCAATGTTATAAGTCTTGATTACCTTACCATTCATTAATATATTGTTGCTCCATTCACCTTTATAATTATCCTTATTCGCGCAGTTTAATACACCATTTCCAAGTTTTTCTCCATTATGCCATTCGCCCTTATACGTATCCCCATTATGGTAAAACATGATACCATTTCCATTTGGTTGTCCACTTACCCAATATCCCTGATACTTATCTCTATTTGCGTAAGTCATTATACCTAAACCATCTTGTAAACCGTCATGCCATTTCCCCTCATACTTATCTCCATTAGCGTAAGTCATTACTCCGTTTCCATCTTTAAAATCAGAGTTCCATTGTCCCTCATATTTATCTCCGTTAGCATAAACCATGATACCTTGTTTGAATTTCATATTATATAAAAGTTGTCCGAAAAATTTACCTTTATGGTAACGGGTTTTACCTTTTATTTTTTCCATAACTAATGATCCAGGACTTGGTGGAAGGACCTTGTCTTTTGGTGACAGTTGTGTTTTTTTTTGGGTTCTTTGTTGTTCTTGCTGAATTTTTTCTTTTATTAGTTGCTGTTGTTTTTCTCGTGCTTGTTGTTGAAGAAATTTTAATTCTTTCTCATCCTTTTCTTTTTGGGTTTGTTGTATATATTTGGCTTGTACGTATTTTTCTTCAGGGTTTAGTATGTCTTCTTCTTCTACTTCTTTTATGTTTACTCGTTTTATTGGTTTTAGTAGGTTTAATTGTTGCTGAAGTTGAAGTTGTGGATTTATGTTTTGTATGAAGGTTAATTCTTGTTTTACTAGTTTTAGTTTTTCTTTTAGTTCTTGTTGCTTGTCAGGTTGTTGATTTCCTTGTTGTAGGGAAGTTAATTGTTGTTGTAAACTTAATTGTCTTTGTAGTAGTTTTAATTGTTGTTTTAATTGTTCTTGTAGTTGAGGTTGTTGATTTCCTAGTTGTAGCGAGATTAATTGTTGTTGGTATTGTTTTATTTGTTGTTTTATTTGTTCTTGCTTATCGGGTTGTTGTTGAGTTTGTATATATTGCTGAGGTTTTCCAAATTGCTGAGGTTGTTGTAAGAATTGGTTTTGTTTCTGAAGTTGGTTTTGTTGTAAGAATTGTGTTTGTTGCTGAGGTTGTTGTAAGAATTGGTTTTGTTGCTGAGGTTGTTGTAAGAATTGGTTTTGTTTCTGAAGTTGGTTTTGTTGTAAGAATTGGTTTTGTTGCTGAGGCGGAGGTTTCACAAATTGCTGAGGTTGGTTTTGTTGTAAGAATTGGTTTTGTTGCTGAGGCGGAGGTTTCACAAATTGCTGAGGTTGGTTTTGTTGTAAGAATTGGGTTTGTTGCTGAGGTGGAGGTTTCACAAATTGCTGAGGTTGGTTTTGTTGTAAGAATTGGGTTGGAAGTAGAGGTATTGTTTGTTGGTTGTAGGTGTTTCTATTTTTTTTGGTTTTATTCATTATATACTATAATAATATATTTATTTGTATGTCTTAATTTTATTTAACACCCTTAATATGTTTTTCTTAAGGGTGTTAATTCCACAGGCATATAACCAATCAATTATCATATATTATAAACGCATTTATATATTATTAATAACGCGACATGTCTTCGATTGGTATTAAAGTATGTTTAAATTTAATAGATTTTAAATTTGTCTCTTTTATCTTACAATCAATTTCAAAATTTAAAAAAAATAACAATTCTATCATTAAATTTTCATTGTTGTAATTATATATAATACAAAATAATGAACGGGTAAATTCACCCGTCGAAACCTCTTGCGCATACTGCTTACAATCATCACAAAAAATAGAATCACACGGTTGTGTATATTTTCTTGGTAATAAATGTAATATGGAATATAAAAAATTAAATTCAGGGGTATTATACAAATACAGGTTTAATTTATAGTAAAGCGTATTTTTTAAACTTAATGTTCTAATCTCTTCATCTATTTCATTCATATTTTATTATCATTATTATTAATATTTATATTATTGTCGACAATAATAAATAAAAAATAGGGTTTCCCCATTATTTTTTATTTTTTTATATTTTTTATATTTTTTTATTTTTTGTATTTTTTGTATTTTTATATTTTTTATATTTTTTGTATTTTTATAGGATTTTATTAATCTTTTGTGGTTGTGTTTCGTCGTAGCATTTTATAATTGATATGCTTGAACGACACATAGGACACTTCATTGGTTTATTAATGGTGTTCCTAGAACTTTTAATAAACTCGCATACACAATTTACACAGAACTGATGATTACATTCAAACTTACACGCGAATTCTAATCCGGTTGTTTCAAGACAAATATTACATTCTTTCGGTGTTTTTCCGTATAAATCCGTTAGGTGGATTACTTTAATAGTTCGCTTCGTGAATAGAATTACATCTCCGATTATAATGTTTTTATAATTAGAATAATTTGTGTTAACAAAACAATCAATGTCGCGACCTATGTTTTCTAGTGTATCCCTTATTGCCGAAACATTTATAGGAGGTATCAAATCATCATCACATGTTACATGTTGTAAAAGAGTATCGATGTTAAATAACGGTTTTTCGAATTTATTTACTATTAATTTCGCATTTAATACGTTTTTAAACATTATGCGTAACATGGGAATTCCAGTATTAGTGTTATACCTATTGTGGTAGTTACACGTTTTTATTATTGAAATAACCTGACTAAATTCTTGAATCCTATATCTTATTGAATTTAGGATAGTTGTTTCTTGTGTTCTTGCTATTGGTCGTGGTCGTATTGGTATTCGTCTTATTGGTTCTCGTGGTATAGTTATCACGTGTGTTCCGGGAACGAGTTGTAATACTCCGAGTTGTGATACTCCGTATGTGTAATCAGGATATTGTCTTATTAAAGAACATTTATTCTGATTATTACGTTTGTGTCCTGGTTGGTTACATCTTGAACATTTGGTTTTATAAAACAACGGACCTGGAACCAAATACATATCGCAAATAGGGTCACCATAATTATGACCGTTTCTACCACATTTAGAGCAAACAAGATTTTCTTGAGAAACTTGGATTGTTGTCATTTTACCTTATTTATTTTTTATTATTATTTATTATTTTGTATCCATATTACTTACCCGAAAGTATTTCAATTTTCTTAAAAATACGATATTATTCGCGTTACAATAAAAAAGGTTGGGTTTCCCCTTTTTTATTTTATACACAATTCATTTATTCATTTATAGAACATCTATTATTTTATTTACATTAGTTTCATCGTTACAAGTTATACCATATATATTATTGCGACACATAGGACATTTAATTTGTATACAACTTTTAATTATTCCACAAACACAATCAATACAAAATTGATGATTACAATCAAATTCACACGCTGTTTTATGTTCTTTATTTTCATAACAAATGTTACATTCATATTCAACGCCATTCAAATCCAGGTCAGCGCGAGTAACGACATTTACATTCCGTTTCTCGCGTAATTCGGGGGTATTTCTTAATGACGAACTAGACCGTTGATAATGTATATTCCAATAATTATTAATTGAAAAGTCGATTCTATCTACGAAATATTCACATCGTGATAATTCAGTTTCGGTTATATTATTAAAATCATAAGCATCTATAATTCTTATCCATCTATGAAATTGTTCAAACTCATGAGGTTCAAAACTTGCCGTTTGCGTAAATACAATGAGATTACGTCTTAACTCACGCATTAAATCTTTAACTAAATCTATTCGTCTATTACGAGAAATAACTCCCGTATGCGTTACATAGTAATAATCGCGATATTCGTTGTATAAAGAACATAATCGTCGATTACTTCGATTATGACCTGGTTGATAACATCTTGAACACCTTGACCTATAAACAGGTCTTACCTGAATTCCATAAAGGGAACAAATGGATGAACCCGTATTATGACCGTTCATACCGCAATTCGCACAAATTCTATTTACATGTGAAACTTCAATTCTGTCCATTATTTACTTATTTATTTTATTAAACTAATAACTAATAAAACCATTTCATTTTTTTGTTTAGATATAATATAATGAAAATAAAGAAACCGATAAAACCCTCGGTTAAAAACGTATATAAGGGTGGAGTGATAATAACATATGGTAAGAAGATATATCCTAATGGTGATGTTTATGATGGAGCAATATCAGACGGAAAAAAACGAGACCAATATGCTACCATGAAATACGCGAATGGAGATTATTATCAAGGACCGTGGGTTAATGATAAAAAGGAGGGCGTTGACGGTAAAATGACATACTCAGAAGGAGACGATAAATTTCAATTTATTGGCGATTGGGTTGATGATAAAATTCATTTTGGGGAAATGAAATATAAAGACGGTTCAGAGTATTATGGCGAATGGTTAAACGACCTTAAAAACGGTAAAGGGGAAATGAAATATAGTGATGGTTCAGATTATTATGGCGAATTTTTAAACGACCTTAAAAACGGTAGAGGGGAAATGAAATACTCAGAAGGAGATGATAAATTTCAATTTATTGGCGATTGGGTTAATGATAAAATTCATTTTGGGGAAATGAAATATAAAGACGGTTCAGACTATTATGGCGAATGGTTAAACGACCTTAAAAACGGTAAAGGGGAAATGACATATAGTGATGGTGCGTTTTATAATGGTAACTGGGTAAACGGAGTTAGACACGGTGAAGGGGAAATCACTTATCCAGATGAGTCAATTTATGATGGTAACTGGGTAAACGACCATAGACAAGGAATAGGTATATTTTTTGGTAATGACGAGACTCAAGAAGGATTTTGGCAGGAAGACAGATATCTTGGACCTGTTAGACCTAGAGGACTGGTTTTAACCGACCATGATACGGATGCTGATTATATACTTCTTGAGGACGATAATGAGGAGGCATTACAAATACACAACGCATCCGCAAAAATTAACTTGAATAAATATTTACAGATTATTAATGTAAATATGGATTCAGATTATGGTAATATTACAGATTATGTGAGAAGTAAGTTTGTCCCATTAATTAATCGTTTATTTTCAAATAGACAACAATCCATTGACAAATTAAATGCGGTTTTAGAGAAACTTAATTTGGCTAAATATTCTAGAGAACCAAAAAGTATTAATATTATTGGAAAAACCGTCGATTTCGTATTAAAACAACCAGACGAATTTATTGAATTTTATATTAATGCATTTATTCAAGACTGTTATAACGCATATCAAGACGGACAAATGAGTTGTGTTGGTGGAATCGTGGAACGTTTTTATATGATTATTGGAGACGCAGCATATGCTATGTGTCCTGATGAAACCTGTAATAATCCGTCATACACCGAATTATTAACTTTATTCGGTAAAAAGATAGACAAAAATGAACTCACACAAAAATGGGCAGAGGAATATTTAGAAAGTGAAAAAATTAAAAAGATGAGTAAGTCTGAAAGAAAACAGCATTATATTGATTTTATGAAAAGTAAATATCAGGAATTAGACATGCTTGATGAAACAACGGAGAATTTAATTAATAGAGAAGCAGATAATCTTGATTATGTGTTTGAAAGTCTTCAACTCGGAGGGAAAAAACGTAATAAACAAACGAGAAAAAACCGAAAACTCACTAAAAAACGGTTTGGAAAATCTAAGTTTCGAGTAAGAACTATAAAAGTGAAAAAAGGTAAAAGAAGAATGACGAGAAAACGTCCAAATAAAAAAATTGAAAGGATTTCTAAGCGTTCATAAATAGTAACAAACAAAATGGACACAAACACAATTGAAATTTACGCGATGCTGTTGGTTTTAATATATACCTGTATGGGTTTATGCGTTTACTACACTTACACAATGACAGAAGCAATACATTATGCCTTAAATAAAAAAATAAATGTTCTTCAATCTGAACACGATGAAATGATTAAAGTATATGATATTAAATTCTCGGTTATCGAAGAAGAATTAGATATAATTACTTCGTATCTGGATGATATTATAAACGTAATAGACGCACAAACCGACCAAATCACAGAAAACAGTCAGGATATTAAAGACCTTCAATTTATATTACATAAATTATTCGCATCACAGTTAGATAAAGTTAACACGTAAGTCGTGGAAAACACGCATCGCATTCAATAATTAAATATTTATACATTAGTTAACAATAAAAAATGGGGAAACCCTTTTTTATTGTTGGCGAAATGGTTTAAAAATAAAAATATATTTAAAATAATAACAAAATGAACTCAATAATCCTCGTTATAGTTAATTTAATTTTCATATGTATTTTATTATATGGATGTGACACGTTAAATAAAAAATTAAACGTTTTTGAAATTCGGATGTCAACCAATGAGTTTATATACGAAACCAAACTAAATGTGCTTGAAGATACACTTATACAACACATTATTGAAAAATACGAACAAGATACCAAATACAATTTACTTACCCAAGAATATTTCAAGCAAGTTATGGATAAGTTAAAAGAAAACCATATTAATGAAATCAAAAACACGATTACCCAACTTAATTATAAGATAACTTCAAATACATATAAGATTGATGAACACACAAATACGCTTATACATATTAATCGTAAATTAAACTCAATTACAAACGATATCGAGGGAATTAAAGATAAAATTGCCCAGTTTGAAAACACCCTGGTTACGAATGAAGACTTTGAAGAAACCTTTAACATTCTTACGAAATATTACAAAACCATCACGTTGTCAACAGAAGACGATAAAAACTATTCTGATGTTATTGTTCCATTAGTTAATCTTGTTATAGAACATAATGAAACGGTGTTAATGTCGCACTCGTATGTATCTGACCCCGAAAACGTTCATATTAAAAATTATGAATTACATCGGTTATCTCAAAATAATATTCCTCCCAAAATGCATTTATATTTAATACGGATTAATAGAAAATATTATAAGTGTCAGTATGATAAATACGATGTGGTTACTAACACAAATTATGGATTTACATCTTACCCTATTAACCATCCTCTATTATTTGAACCTCACGGACACGCGCCATTCACACAACGCGCACCAGCAAATGCTCCTGTGGGCATTTTCATAAACAAACGGGTTGTAAAACTGGTTGATTACGGAGGACAACTATTTTTGTAAACTCGCGCGAAAAAAGGTTGGGTTTTTCTATTTTTTATTTTCTGTTTTCTGTTTTCTGTTTTAAGTGCGGATTATTTAACATTTCCAAGATGTTTAATTCCTTCATCGGTTATTTTATTACAATAAGATAAATTTAATGTATTTAAATTTCCAAGATGTTTAATTCCTTCATCGGTTATTTTATTACAATAAGATAAATTTAATGTATTTAAATTTCTAAGATGTTTAATTCCTTCATCGGTTATTTGTTCACAACCATATAAATTTAATGTATGTAGATTACAAAGATATTTAATTCCTTCATCTGTTATTTCATCACAAAAAGATAAATCTAATGTATGTAATTTACCAAGATGTTTTATTCCTTCATCTGTTATTTGTTCACAACCATATAAATCTAATGTATGTAGATTACACAGATGTTTAATTCCTTCATCTGTTATTTGTTGACAAGCAACTAAATTTAATGTATGTAAATTACAAAGATGTTTAACTTCTTCATCTGTTATTTCATCATAACCAAATAAATTTAAACTTAATTTACTAGTGGTTGTTTTTGAATTTATTAAATTTTTAAAATAAATATCCTGTACATATTTTAAAGAATATGATGTATTTAATTTAAAATTCTTTATTTTTAAATTAAATAAATATTTATTGCAGTTTAATAGATTATTGTCATATGGTAAATAATCATTTATTAAATGAATTATAATATCTATATAAAATATTCTGGGTGTTGTTAATATTGTCATTTTGTATATTATTTATTGTTTTGTCTTTATATATATACATTAATTTCGTTTCATTTTTTATAAGTTTTTATCTGTTTTTTAAACAAAAAAAAAGGGTGGGTTTCCCCTTTTTTTATTTATTTTGTATTTTTTATTTATTTATTTTTTCATTGTTTTCGTGGTTGATTTACTAACAGACTTATTTGAATTATGGTTGCTTGTCTTAATTGTCGTTTTAGTTATGGTCGTTTTAGTTATGGTTGTTGAAGATTGTTGTTTATTCATTTCACGTTTTGCCGCATTTGCGGCAGCTAACATATAACCGGCAGCTTGTTGTGTTAATTCAGCAGATGTTTTCGTCATTGTATATTATTTATTGTTTTGTCTTATATATATACATTAATTTCATTTCATTTTTTTTTATTTTTCATATGTTTTTTAAATACTAAAAAAGGTGGGTTTCCCCTTTTTTATTTATTTTTATTTATTTTTATTTATTTTGTATTTTTTATTTATTTGTATTTTTTATGTTTTTATTTTTTATTTATTTGTATTTTTTATGTTTTTATTTTTTATTTATTTGTATTTTTTATGTTTTTATTTTTATTTAATTTAAACAATCGTTTATTGTTTTTATTTGTTGGTCGCCGTTACATTTTACCGTAGTTATATTTAAACGACACATCGGACAATTAATTGTTGTATTCGTGTTTTTACGAGTAATAATTATACCACATATACATGTAACACATAACTTATGATTACAGTTAAATTTGCCCACATTTATGAAGTTTATATCTTCATAACATATGGAACATTCGATGGGTGTTTCGTTAATTGTTTTTTCTGATTTAATTACATTTAAATTTATACGGGGTGCTTGTATAATTCGTTCGGTTGCTGAAGGGAAATTTACATTTCTAACAACATAATTAATTAGGACCTCGTGATTCAATAGTAATGATGTAATGTAAGAGTATAATGATCTTGATATGTTAGATAGTTTTAGTTGGAATACCCAAAAGTTTAAACGACTAGGATATCTACTTAGTATTCTGAATACATTATTTAACTCGCTTGTATAAGTTATAGTTATCTCATTAATTATATAATTTGCGAATTCGTCAACTGTAACCCAGTCCGGAATTAGAACAATATTAGTCATAATTTGTCGGTATTGGTCTTGGTCCACTTGATTAATAACCCAAATAAGTCTTTCAATACAACCCTTTAATTCCTCAATTCGTGTGTTTAATTCTAATATTTGGTTAGGTTCAAAACTCTCTATTTCTGGTTGGGGTAATATATCTGGTTGGGTTCGTTGCTCTTGAACGTGTCGGGTTGACCTATAGACATAATCCGGGTATTGTTGTAGTAAAGAACATTTACTACGATTATTACGCTTATGTCCTGGTTGGTTACACCTAGAACATTTAGTTTTATAATGGTCCGGCATATCTACTGTATAATATCGACAACTCGTTTCGTTTTTGCTATGTCCTCGACTACAGCATTTTGCGCAAACCTTGTTCTCTTGGGTTACTTCAATAGTAATTTGTAAGTTCATTTTTGTTATATTTAGTTTTTTATATTTTGGTAAGCAATAAAAATCATTTCATTTTTTTTGTTTTTATAGGTAAAAAAATGAAACGAAATTTATTATTTGATGGAGTGTAAACAAACAATGAGTTATATTCATAATTTAATAAAACCATATTTCACCGGATTTGTTCATATCGAATACAAAATCGATATTACAATTACTATCGCTTCTGTTATTGAAGTCGTCTTAAACACTTGTATGATACTAAGCCTATTTATGTGTTATATAATTATAAAAAAATATTATACGCATAGAACCCGCGCTATTAAAGTTTCGGTTTCTCCATTCGTTGAATCACCTGTTGAAATCGAATGTATGATTTGTTTTGAAGATACACAAATCATATGTAAACCAGGATGTAATCACGAATTATGTGTTGTGTGTATGTGTGAATTAATAAAGACATCACTCATACCCACGTGTCCTATGTGTAGACAACAAATTACACAAATAAAATGTCATAGTGAAAAGGATAAACAAACCATTCAACTATACTTACGTAAATAAACAAACATATTTTGCGGTTCTTGGAACCGTATAAAAAAGGGTGGGTTTCCCTCTTTTTTATTTATTTGTTATTTGTTTTTTATTTTTTATTTGTTTTTTATGTTTTATTTAAATAATCCTTTCTGGTAGAATGCGTAATAAACATTATTTACACCATCAATTTGACACTGACTTAACTCAACCTCCGCATTCAATTTTTCACGAATGTCGTTAATAAAGTTAGGATTAAAAGGTTCAAATTTAGTAGGGTCCTTAGACCAATTGTGGTCTTTTGCTTTTGTGTATGCGTTCATAATCTCTCCTAGTCTGTAGTCAATGGTATAATAGTAATCATATTTGTATTTTTTTTGCGTTGATATAGGTATTACGTATTTTTTTGGTTTTAATGGAGGTATTGTGGTAAAATACTTATTTATATTGTTACCATTATTTTTTATTACATGTGTTTTTATTAATGATTTACTTACAGTTTTTATAAATTTAGTCATTTTAGTTATTTTACTTATTTTAGTAATTCTTTTTATTATTTTTAGTTTCTTAATTATATTTTGTAAAAAGCATTTCAATTTTTCCACAATATACGCGTTTTGTTAATTGATAAAAAAAGGGTTTCCCCATTTTTTATCCTTTTTCAATTTGTTTATTCTAAAATTAGGTTGTTATTCGTGTTCGAAAGTCAACTCAAAGAGTGCTTTATTTAAATCTTGACCGATATATGTTGATTTAAACGAGTTGGATTTATAATATGGACCGAAGCAATCACAATAGGATTCTCTTCCGCAGGACAAACAAAACCAAATTGTTGTTTTTTTACTTAAATAATACCTTTTTTTCCCGCTTTTTCGGGTTATTTCAAATATGTGTGAATCACACTTATTTATTAATATCGTGTTGTTGAGAACTGCGACCTTATGTTTATTATATTCGAGCAACATAAGAGAAACCTCGTTTTCATCAGGCATTAGAAACTTGAAGATTTCCTTCCCAATACATTGCGGTAATTTACTGATTAACTGGTTTAATGAGTTGCTCATTATTTATTTATTTATTCTTAGTATAACGGTGTATTTTTGTTTCATTTTTTTGTTATGATATATGGTCTTAAACTACTTAAAAATATACCAATAATTAGTATATAGCATAAATAAAAATAAAATAAAACAAATGACTGATACCAATCAATACTCCGTTAAAAACGACGATTTTAGTATAATATCGGATATTACTGAAAATACTTCGAAATCTTCAGAAAAGAATAAAATATCCAAAATAGACCTTACGATAATATTTGACGCTAATTTACAAAAAATGAAGATTATTAAATTAAAAAATAAGTGTTTTATCAACTCAATCGAAAGCGTTTCAAAGTTTACAAAACAGGAATTAGTAAATAGATTAACGGAAGAGTTTGAATTGTTGTGGGTGTATTACACCAGTCTTAATTTATCGGAATTAAAAAATATTTGTAAAACCAACTATATTAATGGTGTGTCAACTAAAAAAAAAGACGACATTATTAGTGTGATTATGGTAAAAAATTCAACGTGCGATAGTATGTTATTTTTAGGTAAGAACCCAGTTTCACATAAAAACGGGGAAGAATCAGACAACCCACAATTAAAACAACTTGATGAGGATATACAAAAAGAAACGGATGAATTAAAACAGATTGAATTTGAAAAATACCTTAAACTAAAAATATTACAAGAAATTGAGGACGAAAAACAAAAAGAAACCGAAAACAAAATCAAACTAGATTTTTTAAAACAACACGAAGAAGAAAAGCAAATACAAAAAGAAAAGCAATTAAAACGAGAATTGAAAAAACAAAAGGAACTCGAGAAAATAAAGCAGCAGGAAATCGAAGAAGAAAACACAAGACTCAAACAAGAGGAAGAACGACAGACCCAATTGGATTTAATAAAACATCTCGAAGAAGAAGAAGATAGAATTCAAAAAGAAAAGCAATTAAAACGGGAATTGAAAAAACAAAAGGAAATCGAGAAAATAAAGCAGCAGGAAATCGAAGAAGAAAACGCAAGACTCAAACAAGAGGAAGAAAAACAGACCCAATTGGATTTAATAAAACAACTCGAAGAAGAAGAAACACAACTTAAAAAACAAAAGGAACTCGAGAAAATAAAACAACAAGACATAAAAAATAAAAAACAGGTTATCCCTAAAAGCATAAAGGTTATTGTGTGGAACCACTACATCGGCGAAAATATAATAAATCATAGATGTTTATGTTGTAAAAAAGTATTAATATCAAACACGATGTTTCATGTAGGACACGTTATTAGCGAAAAGCAGGAGGAACACATGAAATAAATAATTTAAGACCGATTTGTGCTTCGTGTAATCACTCAATGGGAAGTGAAAATATGGTTGATTTTGTAATAAAATACGGGTTATATATCGGGTAATAAACGGTCTGCGTGGCAACTAATAATTTTTTAGTATACTAAAAAACGCATATAATATAAAAAATTGAAATGCTTTTTACCAAATATAATTAAGCAACTAAAATAATAAAAAGAATAAATAAAATGATGTCTTTAAATTTAACAATCGGTGAATATTTTGAATATAATAATATGGAGGAGATGCGTGAGTATCTACAATACCTATTCTGGGTTCAAGACGACACCAATAAAAGTGAATGGAACCGGTCAGATAAAATTACTGGGGTTCAACCACACTTAGAATCTCAAATTAAAAAACAATACAACAAACATAAACGAAATTACAATGTTGTTCCTATTGTTGAATACGTATTTGACGCAAATACGTTTTTAAATATTAAACGAAATTAAAAACCTAAAAAAACGAAAACACGAAAAAAAACACGAAAAAACGAAAAAAAAATAAAAAAGGGGAAACCCGCCCTTTTTTATTTTAGGTATTTTCAATTAAATATATAAAACCATGACCGTTCGAAAAAATGACCTTCGGAAGAATTAATATGATGATTCACCTCTAAAATTAGGGATTTATAATACTCACGTGATTTTGTTAAAATTAGTTGTTTACTTACCGCAAAAATACCGTTGTAATAAATATTAATTGGATTCGGATAATTTACATTAATATTTTTTTTAAACCAATCTATAAATAATATAGGTTTATTGTTTTTATAATTATCTTTTAAATAATATTCCCCATTATTATAATTCCAATTATGTTTCCAGTCATAATTTGAAGGCGTATCATACTCGCGACCGTATTGGTGGGATTTTCCGTTTATTAACGCACTATCTTTAAGGTCAAGTAAATGTTGGACTCCGCCAGTGCGATGGTCCGAAATTTTTCCTTGAGTAAAAACGACAATATCAGGCAAATTATCATAATTAGTAATGATGTAATTTAAATATGTTTCACTTTCTCTTCCTACATTTTTCAACATAATTTCGTTTTCAATCCCAATTTTATTACCTTTATTATAAAAAATACAATTATCCTTTTCGCTTTTTAACCACCTCAAATCTTCATTATATCTAGCCACAACAATTTTATAAGACATATATATATAGTTTTAAAAATAACATAAAATATTAAACGAATCCTAATTATGATAACTATTTTATTTTCAGTGGAAAATTGTGGGTTTTTTTATTTTGGAGGATTCCTTACATCAATCATATAACTTTTATCTAAGGTATTAAACGGAATATTCCATTTTTTACACAATAAACTTAAAGCAGTTTGATCATGTCTATTTTCAATAAAACTCGCATCATTCGGACCAAGCACACTTTGAATATCTGTGCTAATTCTAGGGTCTTGACTATACGTTAGCCATTCACTTATAAATACAAAACTCTCAATATTTTTTTTAAGTAATATAAATCCAGCCCAAACCTGGGCTGAATCTGTTATATTTGGGGTGTTACGCACGTTCATTAACACATATGCGTCAAATTTAGTCCATTGCTTTTCAACGTGTGTTCCACTATTTGGTTTATTCGAATATACACCAATATTATTATTAGTTAAAATATTGTTTTCAAATTCTCTAATGTTTTTTAACCATAAATATTTACTATCATTATAACACAAGATATCACCTTCATCCATTGTTATTAAATGTTTTAAAATTATGTATGGTTTCCATACCCAATAACTGTGTTTAAATTTAAAAAAATTTGAATTTGTATTTTTGTAAAATGTGTCTATATCATCCATCGTATATATTTTGACAGTATCAAATTTTCCTATATTTAAAGCAGTGTTACAATTATTTATCGCAAACTTCATATGGTCGTCCGTCGCAAAAGTTATAAAATGATATTTAACCATTTTATATAACAAAATATAATATAACTCTTCTTTATTACGCGTTTAATATTATTTTACTCGTATAAGGTATATTATAAATAACAGAACACCATTTACTAAACCCGGACCCGTGTCCGTAACTACTAATAGAATATATTTTATTTGAATGACACATTAAATAAAAATCTATTAACGTATTTTTTATATTTTCGTCTTTTAATGTGGAGTGTACACCTAAGTGTGTTATAGGGTTGATGTTAAAAACACAATTCTTAAATTTGGAGAATAATATTTTTAATTTATAATTATCGCTCAAAATCAAGTATTTAGAATTTACATTATCTAATAATGGTTTCAAATATTTAAATATTTCATTCACGAACTTTTCATTTATATATTGAGAATTATGTAGTAAAAACATATCTCCAAAACGAATATGTATTACGGTAAACTCGTTTGAAATTAGATTTAAGTTTTTAATAACCAAATCAACATCAGTTTTAATTGTTAAATTCGGTTCAATCCTACTTTTAATAAAATCAATTTCGGACTGTTTTATTTTTAAAATAGGAAATGAATTAAGACACGTATAATATACTTCACTAGTTTCATTTTTTAATAAATTTATAAAAGTATTATAAAAATTTATGGGATTCTCCGGTGGCATATACATTTTAATGTTATTAGTTAAAATCTCATTATAATTAATTGTTGGATTTAGTTGTTGATTATTCATATATTTTGATATTGGATGATTTGAAACATCCATATCAAAATCTAACCCATTAATACCGCATATTTGAATTAAACAAAAACAACCTCTCAAAAAATCACCAAAACCATAAATGGTGTTGCTGTTGTTATATTGTAATTGATACACATTTACTATTTTTTTAACATTTATAATTATTTCTTGATCAATCTTATGACTATTTACTGGTTTTATAAACTTTAATTTAGAAGAGGGTAAATACATTGTATTATATAAATATATAGTTTTTTAATAATATAAAAACACGGTTAAATTTTAAAAATTGAAATTATTTACATACTTTATAATAAGACAAAAGAAATATTAAAATGTCTTCATTTACTCACGAAGATAATATATGTTCAATATGCTTAACACCCAAGCATATTGAAGACAAATACATTCACAAAATACACGTATGTAATCATACATTCCACGTTAAATGTTTAAATATGTGGTATGACACGTGTCACAACTCGAATAAATTTTCAGCAGTGTGTCCTTTATGTAAAAGGGACGTTATATCCGTCGAACACGCGAATGTGTATAAAATCAGCGGAGTATACCTATTTAACCCCAAAAATACCAACATTCTTTATTCAAATATTGAATGTTACGAGAGCGATAAAATCGCATACATTAATTCTTTTACAGATAATAAACCGAGTTATATAACGTTTTGTGAATCTGTTAACGAATATATGAGACGCGTTAGACATTATAAGGGTTCAGATGAGGATTATGTACACAATCCAGAAAACACCGATTTGATGTTGCTCGACGAGTTATCCTGGTGTGTTAGTGTTATGGGGTATTCAACGGCAACCTATATATACTTAATGAAAATAGGACATTTACCAGTTAAATACCTTAATTAATAAAAAAATAAAATAATAAAAAATAATAAAAATACAAAAAAATAAAAAATGGGGGAACCCGCTTTTTTATTTTTAATACACGTTGGATATGGGTTATTCTACTTTTTTATTTTTATTTCCTTTGAAATATTAGTTATTATTTTTGATTCATTATCGGCATCTTCCTTTCCTGACCCTCCAAGCACTTCCAACATTAAGTTATGATACCTTGTATTGTTTCTAGAATCGTGTCGGTCCCAATCTGTATACTCCTTTTTAAACTCCCGCATCAACATAAACGCGCCCTTAGCAACGGTTTTTATTGCTCTTCGAACATTCGTATGGTTATCATCTTCTTTTTCCCAAATATTATTATCTTTCACATATATAATTTTACGTTTTTCATCGGTGCAGTGAATAGGTCTTAATTCCTGTTTTAACGAGTTAAGATTTTTAATAAATATTTTGGAAATGCCGTTTACAAATCCGAAATTTTCAATATATTCCAAATCTGAAAATTGCTGTTTAATTGAATTTATAAAATCACTCAGATTCATAGCGTCCTTACACGTTTCATTTAAAAATAACTGAAGATTAAATGTTTTGTTATTGTTATTGACTGTATTGTTTACGTTATTGTTGACATTGTTGTTATTGTTGTTATTGTTGACAATCTGGTTATTACTAGACAATTCAAGAATGGTTTTATTTTGGTCAATTAATAATTCCTTAAAATTATTATTATCCTTTAATATTTGTAACACGAGTTCGGTTGATATTTCAGGTTTATCGTTATTTGGTTTTTCAGGACACTGACACTGATGTCTTGTAAGATTTCTTTTATGTTTATATGTTTTATCGCAAAATATACACGTGTGTAAAATACCCACACCATTTTCACATATTTCTGGTCCTTTAATATTTTTACCGGTTTGTTGTGATGCGGCATTTTTTCGGCGTTTTTCGGCGTTTTTTGCTCCGTTTTGCTCCGCGGTGTGTTTACGTGTGGAGATGTGTCTTGACCATTCACTATGTTTATAGCATTTAAAGTCGCACAATTCACAAATAAATTTTTCGGCGTTTTTTCGGCGTTTTTTTGCTCCGTTTTGCTCCGTTTGTGGTTTGCGGGTTAATACGTTAACCGTATTATCTGATGTTTTAAAGCATATAAGGTCAGGAACTTCACACGGCGTTTTTTCGGCGTTTTTTTGCTCCGTTTTGCTCATTGTATATAAACGACCAAAAATGTCTTTAAGTTGTAATTCCGAATTTTAATCATTTTTTTGGAATTTTATCGTAATAAAAAATATTAATTATTTATACCACCTTACCTTAAAAAATCGGTCAGTGTCAACTTCAGGTTTTCACCAAAGTCTACCCTCCCTATTCAAAAATGGACAAAAATAAATGTCCATTTTCAAAATCCTATCTGGACTTTTGAAAAAAATTATAAAATATTAAAATACTTTCCATCTCACCGAAATTTGATTTTTGTAATATATGTTATTAAAGTTTAAAATAATGTCAAAACCCCTGTATGTCCGTTAAATCTTCCGATTTGTTTCCAAGAATAGAAACCCGTACACGTATCGTAAACTCCCTCAACGTTGAATACGATACCCTCATCATACGTTGTTAAATTATTCGCGTCAAGATGAACAAAATCGTCAGAATATAAATAATACATTTTATTAACTTGTATAACTCTTACGTCACATTGGCGATTAAAGAATTCGCGAGTCGTTGTTAAATTAGATTCATGCATTTTTCGGGTTAATGATACATAAGCATTAATGGTATGATTATGAAAACTGGAACGCATCGTGGATGTATTTCCTTGAAAAATGCCACACATAAATAGAGATTTTTCAAGTTCTTTGTGGGTGAAAGCTTCTTCTTTGGTTTTATTTAATTCGCTGTTTAACGTTAATAAATTATTTTCTAACTCCATACATTTGTTGTTTGTTTCGTTAGTTTGGATATTAGATTTATCAATATAGTGTTTAAAAAGAGTAAATTTATTACCATATAATTCGTTAGTATTCTTAGTATTAATTAATTCTTTTTCAATAATGGCGATTTTACTTATTAAATCACAATTAATTTGGTCCTTTATTTCATTTGACTTTTCAAGAGTGTTGATTTTGTTTTTATGTTCTTGAATTTCTGTTTCTAATAGTTTTATTTTATCGGTGTATTTTTTATCATACTCTTCAACATAATCCATAACATTCATTAATAGTGTATTCATATGATTAAATTTTTCATCCATTTCAACTTTACTAACGGTTGTCATTCTTTTGGTAATATTAAAAATAATAAAATTGCGATTCAATTTTATTATTTATTGTAGAGACACCCTTGTAAAAAAAGAGTTTCCTCTTTTTTAGTTTTTATTTTTTTTAGTTTTTATTTTTTTTAGTTTTTATTTTTTTAGTTTTTATTTTTTTAGTTTTTATTTTTTTTAGTTTTTATTTTTTTTTAGTTTTTATTTTTTTTTAGTTTTTATTTTTTTTTAGTTTTTATTTTTATACTTAGATTTAACGAAATAAATTAAATCGTATTCTAACTCTTTAATTGATTCGTCTTTCTCTTTTAATTTTTGTATTAGTTCTTGAATTTGTATATTTTTTGTTTCATTTTCTAATGTTAAATTGTCAATCACTTCGGTTTGTAAATAAACCAGCTCATGATTAAAATGACCTGATTTATCTTGATCTAACTTATTTAAATCGTCTTCTAACTCTTTAATTGAGTCATCTTTCTCTTTTAATTTGTGGATTAGTTCTTGAATTTGTATATTTTTTGATTCGTTTTCAACTGTTAAATTGTCTATGACTTCGGCTTGTATATTAACCAAATCAATATCATCCTGGTCTGATTTATCTTCACCTAATTTATTTAAATATTCCATTAAATCGAGAAAGTCATCTGAGGAACCACCAGTTACGTCAATTGAAGTAAAATTGTTTATTACATATCTAAAAATAGAAAGATTTTTCTCGCAAAGATAAATGTTACTTTTACCTGGTAACATAGCCATAAGTCCGCGATTATTATATGAATGAGATTGTAAAACTGTTTTATTAATAGTATCATATTCAATTTTTACTATTCTGGTTCCAAAAATACATGGTATGTGTTTTTCAAAGGTTTCAATTGTCATTTTGTGTTATTTGTTATTTGTTATTATTACCATTACTATAATAAGCATTTCAATTTTAATGAATTATACCGGTTTTCAATTACTTAAAATAACTGATATTTCACGAATAAAAAAGGGTGGATTTCCCCTTTATTTATTTTTTATAGTTTTTTATTTTTTATTTATTTTTTATAGTTTTTTATTTTTTATTTATTTTTTAT
>Ga0209355_1000653_pt1 | contig 20316 bp, 14 predicted proteins | sample LauGreSBDMM110SN_3_FD_187563 | JGI IMG/M metagenome (GOLD analysis project Ga0209355, IMG submission 187563) | Freshwater lake microbial communities from Lake Michigan, USA - Sp13.BD.MM110.SN (SPAdes) (version 2) | ecosystem: Environmental > Aquatic > Freshwater > Lake | place: Lake Michigan... | reverse complement strand
AACTATTGCATATCATTACCGTGAAAGGAAAGGGTTATGCATTGGCTGAAAAAGACCAAACCAAATGGCATGCCCCAGGTTTGTTTGATAAATTAACAGGGGAAATAATTAAGAAAAAAATTGAAACACCACAACCTCCAAAATACCAAGATGTTTTTGGACATAGTATTGTTGAATTAGCAAAAGTGAATCCGCAAATTATGGGCGTGACGCCTGCAATGCCAAGTGGATCTTCTTTAAAATTCATGATGGATGAAATGCCTCACCGTGCATTTGATGTAGGTATTTGCGAACAACATGCAGTTACATTAAGTGCTGGACTTGCAACGCAAGGCATCAAAGTTTTTTGCAATATTTATTCTTCCTTTATGCAACGCGCATATGATCAAGTAATACATGATGTTGCTATTCAAAAATTACCTGTAGTATTTTGTTTGGATCGCGCTGGTTTGGTTGGGGAAGATGGTCCAACACATCATGGCTGTTATGATATTGCTTTTTTCAGATGTATTCCTAATATGATTATTAGCGCACCGATGAACGAACAAGAATTGCGCAATTTAATGTACACCGCACAGCTTCCTGAAATCAATTTACCTTTTGTAATTCGTTACCCAAGAGGAGAAGGCGTAATGGTTGATTGGCAAAAACCTTTTGAGAAAATCGAAATTGGTAAAGGCCGGAAGCTCAAGGATGGTAAGAATATCGCGATTTTAAGTTTTGGACACCCTGGTAATTTTGTTCAAACAGCGATTCGCAATTTACGCCCAGAAGGCATTGACCCAGCGCATTATGATATACGATTTGTAAAACCTTTAGATACCGATTTGTTACATGAAGTGTTTCAAAATTATTCCATGATTATCACTGTCGAAGATGCAACAGTAGTGGGTGGTTTTGGTTCCGCTATTTTGGAATTCATGAACGAGCATAATTACACCGCTAAAATTAAAATTTTAGGAATACCTGATACAATTGTGGAGCATGGAACTTTAAAAGAATTACAAAACGAATGTCATTACGATACAAATGCAATTATGGACACTGTAAAATCCTTATTGGGAAAAACGTTGCTCACAGAAGTATAAGTGCAGTCTAATTAATTAGACCAATTAATTATAGAAAGATTATAGTTTATAAAATAATGCTGCGTTTTTATTAAACACTTTCTCCTGATCAATTATTGTCAAACAATTTTCAATTATTTCTCGGTAGGCCTGAATGGTTTTAACATACCCACCCGCCAATAAAGAAACGGGCCAATCGCCGCCACAAAAACATCGATCCGTTCCAAATTGTTCTAGCGCATATTCAATACTAGCATGGATATCAGCGGAGGTCCAGGTTTCAAACTGGCCAGTAGCCATGGCTAATCCTGAAATTTTTGCATGTATATTTTTAAGCTGAGCCGCCACCTTTATATTGGTGCGCCATCTATCCATTTCTGTCTGGTTAGTCATTGGCGGATTATTCAAATGATCTAATACTAAATTTAGATTTGGAATTTTTTCAGCAATGGTGATGGCCGCTTTTAAATGCGCTTCCTTCACACCCACAATATCATAGGTTATATGATGGTGTGCTAAAATTTTCAAACTTTCAATCACACTATCTTGCAACAACCAATTTTCATTGGCTTCATTATGAATTAAGTGTCTTATGCCTTTTAAATAAGTGTTGGTGGCTTTCCAATTTTCAATAAGGGCTTGCGTTTTAGATGGATCTTGTAATGGCACCCAACCTACAACGCCTTTGATCCAATCATTTTGCGATGCAGCGCTTAACATCAATTCAGTATCCTCCAAATTATTTGCTGCTTGCACCAAAACTGCACTCGTCACATGGACCTTTGATAATTGCGGATACAATTCAGCAGGTAAATAATTGCGTGCTAATATGGAGTCATCTCCTTGCAACCAACTATAATGAACTTTCATCAAGTCCCAAATATGTACATGGGTATCTATAATGGGTATCGACATAATTAAAAATTAATTGATATCGCTAAAATTTAAGTGCAATCTGCTAATTTAAACTTGGATCAAAATCGCCTTCATCCAAACTAGACTCATCTACAGGCTCATCCTTGAATGCTTCTAGATTCGGGGTTTCATAGGAATCAAAAGCATCAATATGTCCAGGCTCAAGATCTTCTTCGCGGTTTTCATTCCATTCAATAATGAAATTATTACGTCCTTCACCCACCAGTAACTTCATATATTTTTGTTGCGCTAATTCAAGAATGGATAAGAAAAAGAACAAGGCTTGAACACGGTCCTGACAAACATCAAACACTTTTTCAAAAGCCACCGTTTTCCCTTCCTGAACTGTTTTCAATAAATACTCCCTACTACTTTCCATGGTATAGTTATACCCAACAACAGTATGTACGGGACGATTTTGGCGCTCTTGCAAACGAGTCATTACTTTTTCAAATGACTTCATTAATTTAAATAAAGTCACTGTTTGCAACTCCGTTCCTTCTGCAGCTTCCTCGCCTACAATGGACATTTCTTGTTTGATATTCCCACGCTTCATCATTAACATCCTAAGGGATTCCAAATCGGCCATTTGCACCGCAGCTTCCTTATATTTTTTGTATTCAAGAATTTTGTCAATCAATTCCTGTCTTGGATCAATCTCATTTCCTGAAGCATCTAATTCCTTCCTGGGTAATAATAATTTTGCCTTAATACGCATTAAGGTAGAAACGAACAAAATGAACTCGCTACTTAATTCAATATTCAACTTTTCCTCTTGATGGATAAAGTCCAAAAAGTCATTGATAATTTTAGTGATTTGGATATTATAGATATCCATTTCGTCACGCTCAATAAAAAAAAGCAACAAGTCAAATGGTCCCTCGAATTGGTCCACTTTGATCGAATAATTAGTATGCTGGCTCATACCTACAAAGAAAAGGAATCGTCATTAAATTAGCGTTAATTGATAGATTATTTATCCACTTTTAAACAAAATATTGGCATCTTTGTCCAAATTCTACTTCATGGACAAAAAGTTGATCAATTGGGGCATTTTTATACTGCTTTCCATTATTTGGGGAAGTTCCTTTTTGTTAATGAAGATAGGAATGCAAGCCGGTTCTGTACAATTAAGCCCCTACCAGGTCGCTTCATTAAGGATGGTATTTGCGGGTATTGTATTAGTGCCTTTTGCATTTAAAGCCCTGAAACAAACCCCTAAAAATAAATTAGGCTTAGTTGTTTTTTCAGGTATCATTGGCAGTTTTATTCCCGCCTACTTATTCTGCATAGCCGAAACAAAAATCGATAGTGCTTTGGCCGGTATACTCAATTCACTTACGCCATTATTCACCATTATCGTAGGGATGCTAGTTTTTAAAATCAGTATTGACCCCAAAAAAATAGGTGGTATATTATTGGGATTAGTAGGATTATGTATATCGGTAGTGGCTGGGAAAACATTACATTTTGAAAATATTTCCTTTAGTTTTTTTATCATCCTGGCTACGATTTGTTATGGTTTCAATGTGAATATGGTAGGTAAGCACATGCAAAATATTAGTGCCATCAATATTGCTTCTCTTGCATTTTCATTTTCCATTATACCTGGTATGGTCATTTTATATTTGACAGGTTATTTTAATAATGATTTCACCAACCCTGCTTTATTAAATGCAACTTTAGCAAGTGGCACCTTGGGTGTAATCAACACCTCCATTGCCTCCATATTATTTTATGTTTTAGTAAAACGTGCAGGTATTTTGTTTGCTTCAACAGTGACCTACGCAATTCCATTTGTTTCCTTAGCCATGGGTTTGTTATACAATGAAGCAATACACCCAATGCGCCTTTTAGGCCTCGCTATTATACTGTGGGGTGTTTATATTGTAAATAAAAGAGGCAGTACAAAATAATTTTTACATTTTTATGGTACAAGAATAGTAATATTAATTACCACAAGATTGGCTATAACAAAAAAGGCCGAATCTGCATTACAGATTCGGCCTTTCCATTTATTTTTAAAATGATGTCTACACCGTCATCATTTCCTTTTCCTTTGCTTCTAAATGTTTTTCAACCAACGCAATATACTTGTCTGTCAAAGCTTGTATAGTATCTTCCGCGCCTTTACAAATATCTTCACTCATTCCATCTTTTTGTAATTTTTTTACTTGTTCAATATGATCTCTTCTGATATTACGAATCGCAACCTTACTTACCTCCCCTTCACCGCTTGCCTTTTTGTACAATTCCTTTCTACGCTCTTCAGTCAAAGGCGGCATGAATAAACGAATGTTGATGCCATCATTTTGAGGCGTGATTCCAATATTAGCCGCCATAATTGACCTTTCAATTAAAGGCAACATGTTTTTTTCCCAAGGTTGGATACTGATGGTTCTAGTGTCCAAAACCTGTACATTCGCTACCTGGCTTATGGGCGTAGGCGTACCATAATAGTCAACATTGATTCCCTCCAAGATGGATGGTGTTGCCTTACCTGCCCTAATCTTAGTTAATTCTATTTCTAAGTGATTAATGGCCTTTTTCATGGCTATTTCCGCTTCCCCACTAATTTTTTGTAATTCGTCCGACATATTAGAATGATTTGAGTAAACAAAGCTACGCAAATCATCGTATTGTTCATGCCCCTTTTTAAGCATTTTTTAAAAGTTTTCGCCAACATTTAGGGGATGAATTCTATCTTTGTGCCCTACTGATACAAAAATTATGGCAACCACCGATTTAACTAAAATTGCATCTCAAATAAGAAGGGATATCGTAAGAATGGTTCATGCGCAACAAAGCGGCCACCCTGGTGGTTCTTTAGGCTGTACCGATTTTTTAACTGCCCTTTATTTTAAGGTGTTGAAACATGATAGTAGTTTTTCAATGGATGGAAAAGGGGAAGATCTTTTCTTTTTATCCAATGGACATATTTCACCCGTTTTTTATGCTGTACTTGCAAGGTCTGGTTATTTTGATGTAAAAGAATTAGCCACTTTCAGAAAAATAAATTCTCGTTTACAAGGGCATCCAACTACCCATGAACATTTGCCAGGCATTCGTATTGCGAGTGGTTCATTAGGACAAGGCATGAGTGTTGCCATTGGTGCAGCATTATCAAAAAAATACAATAACGATGATCGCACTGTTTATTGTTTACATGGTGATGGTGAATTGCAAGAAGGTCAAATTTGGGAATCCATTATGTTTGCAGCACATAATAAAGTAGATAATTTAATTGCAACCGTAGATGTGAATGGCCAACAAATTGATGGCCCATTGAGTAAAGTATTATCACTAGATAGTTTAGAAGATAAATTCAAAGCATTTAATTGGACTGTTTTACATATGGATGGTCATCATATGGACGAAATTGTTTCCACGCTAGAAAAAGCGAAAGCTTTAACTGGACAAGGCAAACCAATTTGTATATTAATGAAAACTGAAATGGGCAAGGGTGTTGACTTTATGGAAGGTAGCCACGAGTGGCATGGTATTGCACCAAACGATGAGCAACTTGCAAAAGCATTAGGTCAATTAGAAGAAACCTTAGGAGACTATTGATTTATAACCGATTTTTATAAAATATAAAATCGGTTATAAATCCTCTTTTTAATTTTTTTTACTTTCTACCATCCCATAATATTATAAATAATATTATGGATCAGCTATGAGCGATTTTTATAAAATATAAAATCGCTATTAAATCCTCTTTTTAATTTTTTTTACTTTTTGGCCTCGTTATATCTTTTCTTGAAAGGAGTCTGCGGCGCGTTTTGCAGGAATCCAACCTGCAAGTATTGAAATAAATAGCACCAAACTTATAATGGCGATATAATCAATCAACATTGGTTTTACTGGATAGTAATCAATGACAAATGAATTGCCTCCCAATTTAATTAAGTGATATTTTAATTGCAACCAACAAAATAAACTAGACAATAGTCCACCAATTAGCGCGCCCATAAAGGCCATAATAGCGGATAACAGTAAAAATATTTTTTGAATATCCCAGGACCTCGCCCCCATTGCCTGCAATACATGAATGTCTTTTTGCTTTTCCAATACCAACATGGTTAATGCCCCTACTAAATTAAAGGAAGCCACAATCATGATGAGTGCTAATATAAAAAAAATGATCCACTTCTCCGTTTGCATGATTTTATATAAATCAATATTTTGTTGGTACTTATTTTGCACTTGTACGCCAGTACCTAGTATCTTTTTTATACTTATCGTGATTTGCTTTTCATAGGTAGGGTCAATGGATAATTCAATACCCGAAATTTCATTCGGTGCTAAATCAAATAAGTATTGCGCAAAACCATCATTCGTGAAAATGTACTGTTCATCGAATTCCTGTTGAATTGAAAAAGCGCCCGATTGCACTACCGATAGTGTGTTTAACTGATCCAATTGCGCTATTGATTTACCAGTTCGATTCACTGCATACAATTGCATGGTATCGCCCAATGGTTCCTGAAACAGGCCTAACCTTTGTTCTACCCCAATACCTATAATTATTTTAGGACTTGCTACATTACCTAAATCAAATTCGCCTCTTTTTAAATAATTGGAAACTTTATTAATATTAATATAGGAAGGCTCCACGCCTTTCACCGTCACCACTGACTGTTGATTCCCTTTTACCAATAGCGCCTTATTCACGACTACCTTACTTAATGCATGAACACCCGTAATTTTTTGAACAGATTGGTATTGCGCATCTGTAATTTTTATAAACTTAGCTTGAGTGGGAGTTACGCTGATATCAGCATAAAAATCCGAATACAATCCCTTGACTACTTCTGTAAATCCATTGGATACGCTTAGCACTGTAATTAATGCTGCCGTGCCTAATGCAATCGCAAATACACTTACCCATGCAATAATTTGTATCGCCTGGAAGGCATACTTACCTCTAAAATATCGCCAAGCAAATAAAAAATGCACTTATAAATTTTTTAAAATCTCATCCATTTTAAAAACATAATCCAAGGTGTCATCTAAATAAAAATGTAAAACAGGAATGCGTCTTAATTGGTGCTTCATGTTGTCAGCAAGATGCTTCTTAATTTCCCAAGCTTTAGCCTCAATTTTTTTAAAACAATCATCTGTGTCATTTACTTGAAATAAGCTTAGGTATATTCTGGCCTCTAATAAATCCGGTGTCACTTTTACACTTGAGATGGAAATCATCCCCCCTTGTAAATAATTGAGTCCTAGCTTTAAAAATATCTCGTTTAGGGCAGTTTGTATCGCCCCAGCTACCTGCTTTTGTCTTTTACCTTCTTCCATACAATCAAAATCGTTGATTCGATGTAAAATTAGTTACTTTGCTGATTATTTCGTGGAATAGTTTTAATATGAAGAAATTTTTTCGCATCATAAGTTATATTAAGGAATACAAGGCCTATATGGGTTGGTATAGCCTTTTTATTACCCTATCTATCGTATTTGGCCTGTTTTCCTTGGGGATGCTTATGCCATTTATGGACTTGATTTTTGGCAGTAAAGAATTAACTGGTGCAACCATCTCTGCTGCAACCCCAGGCGCAACGAGTAATATCAAAGACCTGGTGTATGGATTTTTACAACAAAGCATTGCTACTCATGGTAAAGTACAAGCCTTGGGTTGGATTTGCTTAGCCATCATCATTACCATTTTTCTTAAGAATATATTTCTTTACTTGTCCTATTATTTTTTAGCACCCATACGAAATGCGGTCACCAGAAAATATTCCAGACTATTGTATGAAAAAATATTGCAGTTGCCTATAGGTTACTTTACAGAACAACGTAAGGGTGATATATTAAGTAGGTCGTCCAATGATATTACTGAATTAGAAAATTCAGTCATTGGCGCGTTAGAAGGATTAATTAAAGAACCTCTAAATATTTTAGGTATTTTAATCTTCCTATTTATTATTAGCGTAAAGCTTACATTATTTGTTTTTATATTATTGCCCTTAGCAGGCTTGATAGTGGGTCGCATTGGAAGAAGTTTAAAAAAACATACCAATAAAGCACAAATAAAGTGGGGAGAGATTTTAAGTCAGATGGAAGAAACTTTAACTGGCTTAAGAATTATCAAAGCATTCAATGCAGAAGGTCGTGTTAAAAAACAATTTTTTGCTTTAGTAGATGATATTTTTCATATCAAAAATAAAATTTTAAACCGTCGCGATTTAGCTTCTCCTGTTTCTGAAACATTAGGCGTGATAATATTATGTGGCGTTTTGTGGTTTGGAGGTAAACTAGTTTTAAATGGTGAAATACTTTCAGGAAGTTCATTTATTGCTTATGTAGCCTTGTTTTCTCAAATCATCAATCCTTCAAAAGCGTTGTCCCAAGCAGCTTACAACGTTACAAGGGGTAATGCTACTTTAGATAGATTAAATGAAATCTTAGAAGCACCATTAACGGTGGAAGAAATAGCCAACCCCATTGCTATAGTATCATTTAAAGAATCAATTGAATTTGAGCATGTTCAATTTTTATACCAGGACACGACAATTTTAAAAAATATAAATCTTTCGATTAAAAAAGGAAAATCTGTTGCATTAGTTGGATCCTCTGGAGCAGGTAAAAGTACTTTAGCCGATTTAGTCCCTCGTTTTCATGATGTAAGTGCAGGCAATTTATTAATTGATGGAAAAAATATTAAAGCGTATAGCTTAAATAGTTTGAGAAATTTGATAAGTATTGTTACGCAAGAACCTATTTTATTTAATGATACCATTGCCGCTAATATCGCATTAGGCAAACCAGAAGCGACGGAGGAAGAAATAATAGCAGCTGCAAAAATTGCAAATGCTTACGATTTTATTATAAAAAAAGAAGGTGGTTTTCAAAGTATCATTGGGGATAGAGGTAGTAAGTTGAGTGGTGGCGAACGTCAACGCCTAACCATTGCACGCGCAGTTTTGAAAAACCCACCCATTTTAATTTTAGACGAAGCCACATCGGCATTAGATACCGAAAGTGAAAAGTTAGTACAGGATGCGATTAACAATATGATGCAAAACAGAACTTCCATTGTTATCGCTCACCGATTGTCTACCATCCGACACGCAGACGAAATCATCGTAATGCAAAAAGGGGAAATTGTAGAAAGAGGAAATCATGAGACGCTTTTAGCACAGAATGGTTATTACCAAAAGCTAATCGAGATGCAGGAGGTAAAATAAAAACCCCCGATATTGCTACCAGGGGTTCACTATTTTTAGATTCACTTATCTTATTGTTCTGAACTGTTTTTTACATAGCCTAATTTAGCTTCTAAGCTTAAGGTTGCATGTGGTACAGCGCGTAAACGAGCCTTGTCAATCAAGCGGCCAGTAACTCTGCAAATACCATAGGTTTTATTTTGAATACGCATTAACGCTTTTTCAAGATGGTCAATGAAAGTAAGTTGACGACTCGCCATTTGACCAAGCTGTTCCCTTTCCATGCTAATGCTACCATCTTCCATAGTCATATATCTTGCGTCATCATTATCACCACCTAATTCATCCTTACGCGTAATTAAACCTTGTAAGTAAACGAGTTCCTTTCTAGCTGCTTCTAATTTCTTTGAAATTAAATCTCTGAATTCTGTTAATTCAGCGTCGGAATATTTAACTAATGTTTCGGTTGATCTTTCTATTTCTTTTCTCTTCTCCATTGGAACATACCCTGGTTGGTAAGGCACACTACTTTTACTATTAATTTTTGGAACTTTAACATCCTTAATAGGCTCTAATGCTTTACGTACTGGTTTTACTGGAGGTGTTGGAATTTTTGGTACCGGCTTTGCTGGTGGGACATATTTTTCAACTGGTTTTACAACAACAGCAGGTTTTGCTGGTAGCGTTTTAACAGGAACTACTTTTTTAACAGGAACTGCTTTTTTAACAGGTACTACTTTCTTTACAGGAACAACCACTTTTTTCGCAGGTGCTGCTTTCTTTATTGGGGCTTTGATAGGGGTTGCTTTTTTAATGGGTGCTTTTACAGGCGCTGCTTTTTTCGCAGGTACCGCCTTTTTAGCAGGTACTACTTTTTTTGCAGGTGCCGCTTTTTTCGCTGGAACTGCCTTTTTTGCAGGTGCCGCTTTTTTCGCAGGTACTGCCTTTTTTACAGGTGCTGCTTTTTTTGCGGGTGCCGCTTTTTTAGCAGGTACTGCCTTTTTTGTAGGCGCCGCTTTTTTAGCAGGAGCTGCTTTTTTAGGAGCTGGTTTTTTTGTAGGCATAATTATCCTTTTTGTAATACTGAAATCCTTAATTTTTGGTCATTTATTTCGACATCCACCCCTTCTTCTAAAGCCGGGACCCAGTCTATTTCCAATGCCAATATTTCGCGGCAAATATAATCGGAAAATTCATTAATAGCATCCTTCAAATCTGTATTATCCACAATTCGGAGTAAAATTTTGTCTGTTAGCTCGAAATTGGCCTCTTTTCGGATGTTTTGAACCCTATTAACTAGCTCTCTAGCATTACCTTCTTTCAATAAAGCAGGGCTTAAAGTGATATCAAGTGCCACCGTGAGGGCATTTTTAACCGCGACACTCCAACCCGGTATATCTTCTGCAATAATTTCTACCTCACTCAATAACAAGGGGATAAGGGTTCCCTCTACGTCCAAATTAAGGGAACCGTCCTTTTCAAGCTGGCTGATTTGTGTCTGACTTAATGCCGTAATAACCGCTGAAGCTTGTTTCATCTTGGTGCCCAATTTGGCACCCAATAATTTAAAGTTGGGTTTTAGCTTTTTGCTAATGACCCCCTCCGTTTCAGTTATATAATTAATTTCCTTAACGTTTACCTCTGCCAAAATAAGTTCTTCCATTAAGCTAATCGCATCCTTCATTTTAGGATCTAACACTGGAATTAATATTTTTTGTAGCGGTTGACGCACTTTGATGTTTACCTTTTTACGAATGGACAATACCAAGGAACAAATATCTTGCGCCATTTGCATACGCTCCTCTAGTGCAGCATCAATTTTTGTGGTATCCGCTACAGGAAAATCTACATGATGAATAGATGTTTGTATGTGTCGTTCGGTAACACTATTTAAATTTCTAAATATTTGATCACAAAAGAAAGGCGCAATAGGTGCCATTAAACGAATAATAGTTTCAATACACTCATGCAAGGTTTGGTAGGCTGAAATTTTATCATCCGTATAAGTGCCTTTCCAAAAACGACGACGACACAAACGCACGTACCAGTTACTCAAATGTTCATCTACAAAAGTTTCTATTGCACGACCTGCAATAGTGGGTTCAAAATCGTCCATTGCAATAGTTACGGTTTGCACTAAACTATTTAAGGAAGAAATAATCCAACGATCTATTTCTGGTCTTTTGTTTACAGGAATGTATTCTTGTTCAAAACGAAACCCATCCACATTTGCATACAACACAAAAAATTGGTAGGTATTGTATAAGGTGCCAAAGAATTTTCTTTGTACTTCCTGTATACCTGATAAATCAAATTTTAAATTGTCCCATGGTGATGCATTCGTGACCAAATACCATCTAGTTGCATCTGCACCATAGGTTTGTAAGGTTTCAAACGGATTTACCACATTGCCCAAACGTTTGCTCATTTTGTTGCCGTTCTTATCTAGCACCAAACCATTACTCATTACGGCTTTATAAGCAACGCTATCAAATAACAAAACACCTAGTGTATGCAATGTATAAAACCAACCGCGCGTTTGATCCACCCCTTCGCAAATAAAATCAGCAGGGAATGCTTGTCCTTTATCAATCAAATCCTTATTCTCAAATGGATAATGCCATTGCGCATAAGGCATCGCGCCTGAATCAAACCACACATCCACTAAATCAGCAACCCTTTTCATAGGTTGGCCCGTTGCACTTAGTAATTCAATTTGATCTACAAATGGTTTGTGTAAATCCACATCTAATTTGCCATCTACTATTTGCAAATCCACTTCTTTGTTATAGCCTTTTTCTTTTGCTGCAATAAAAAGTGTCGTTAATTCTTGTATCGATCCAACACAAATTTCTTCAGTGCCATCTTCTGTTCTCCATATAGGTAATGGTGTTCCCCAATATCTGCTTCGAGATAGATTCCAGTCCACCATGTTCTCTAACCAATTACCAAAACGTCCTTCCCCTGTACTCTTTGGTTTCCAGTTAATGGTTTTATTCAATTCAATCAAACGATCTTTAACAGCTGTTGTTTTAATAAACCATGCATCTAATGGATAATACAAGATTGGCTTATCTGTTCTCCAGCAATGCGGATAATTATGTTCATATTTTTCCACTTTGAATGCCCTGTTTTCTTTTTTCAACTTAACAGAGATATCTACATTCACATCTTGGAAATCTTTTTCATCCTTATAGTTTTTTACATACCTACCACTAAACTCACCTACCCCTTCAACAAATTTTCCTTGTCTATCTACCAATGTAATAATGCCTAAATTATTTTTTTGACCCACTTTATAATCATCCGCTCCAAATGCAGGAGAAGTGTGTACAATACCAGTTCCGTCTTCGGTCGTAACAAAATCACCTAACACTATTTTAAAAGGATCTCCTTCAAATGTTTTAGGATCATTGGCTTCAAAAGGCATTAACTGCTCGTATCTCAACCCATTTAACTTTACACCTTTAAATTCAGCAATCACCTTCCAAGGAACAATTTTATCGCCTTCGGCAAAAGTTTCAATCGTTAATCCTTCTTCCTTAAAATATTTTGAAATTAATGCTTTTGCTATAACCACATTCACCGGCAAAGCAGTATAAGGATTATACGTTGCTACTAAAGCATAATCAATATTAGGACCAACCGTTAAACCTAAATTAGATGGCAATGTCCATGGTGTTGTAGTCCATGCCATATAATACAGTTCTTGACTTTTATCATTTGTGGCAGCGCCATCAAACAAAAATTGGCTTTCGGCCGATTGTACCGCTTTAAACATTGCAACCACCGAAGTATCTTTCACATCCTTATAAGTACCTGGCTGATTTAATTCATGTGAACTTAATCCTGTACCAGCGGCAGGGGAATAGGGCTGTATACTTACACTTTGGTACAAGTATCCCTTTTTATATAGGGTACTTAATATCCACCAAAGTGTTTCAATATAATCATTTTCAAATGTGATATAGGGATTATTCAAGTCAACCCAATAACCCATTTTATTGGTGATATCATCCCATTCTTTTTTATAACGCAATACTGCTTCACGACATTTTTTATTGTACGCTTCTACTGTTATTGTTTTTCCAATATCCTCTTTGGTAATGCCCAATTCTTTTTCAACACCCAATTCCACAGGCAATCCATGGGTATCCCATCCACCTTTTCGCTTCACTTGAAATCCTTGCATGGTTTTATATCTACAAACCATATCTTTTAAGGTCCTTGAAATAACATGATGTATCCCTGGCATTCCATTGGCACTCGGTGGTCCCTCGTAAAAAACAAAAGGGGTTTTCCCTTCTCTTAAGGTGACCGATTGCTCAAAAGCTTGTTCTGTCTTCCAAGCAGCCAAAATTTCTGCCTCAATTGTAGGCAGATGCAGTCCATTAAACTCAGTGTACTTTTTATTCATAAAACGCTTATCCTAGCTCATTTTTAGGGCACGAAGGTACGAATAAGCTTGTAAAAAAGGCCAGGCCATTTTTTGGGCAGAATAAGATAAATATACCTATGAAATAGGGTTGGATGGGATTTCAGGAGTGCTATCTGCTGGCTCCTTAAAAAATTTGCCCTGAAAAATAAATAAGGAAATAACGCCAGTGCTGATTGCCGCATCTGCCACATTAAAAACAGGTCTAAAAAACTCAAACTCCTCCCCACCCCAAATAGGAAACCAAGAGGGGAAATGTGCATTTTGTATGATTGGGAAATAAAACATGTCCACTACTTTTCCTTGCAATAAAGGGGCATATCCTCCACCCATCGGGAACAGGTTTGCTACCATTGTGGTATAAGGAACACTCGCTTCAAATAGTACACCATAAAAAATGCTATCAATTAAGTTGCCTAAGGCACCTGCAAAAATAAGCGACGCGCATAATAAAAATCCGTTGTGGTATTTTTTTTCAATAAACCCTTTTATTAAAAATACACCCCAAATAACAGCCACTAATCTAAACAGGGTTAATGCAATTTTTCCAATATTGCCACCCCACTTTAACCCCCATGCCATTCCTTCGTTTTCCACAAAGTGAAGCCTAGCCCACGTTCCAATAATGGCATGTTCCTCACCAATAAAATAATTTAATTTAATATAGAATTTTAAAGCTTGATCAATAAAAATAATCAAAGCAACTAATGCTACTATTTTTTTTCCGTTCATATCAATTTCAAATTATAATGATGGGCAAAGATAATACTTTGATAAGTTAGTCGGATATATAGATTCTTTTTACTCTTTGCCCAATAGAAGTTAAAATTTCATAGGGAATCGTTCCTGCCCATTTTGCTACTTGTGTAATAGCTAAATTTTTACCAAATACCTGCACCGAATCTCCTTCACTAACGGATGGGATATCTGTAATATCAATCATAGTCATATCCATACAAATATCGCCAACAATGGGCGCCAATAAGCCATTCAACCACATTGCCCCCTTTCCTAAACCCAAGTGCCTGCTATAGCCATCTGCATAGCCTAGTCGCACTGTGGCAATGATACTGTCCCGCAATAATACACCAGCTCGATTGTAACCAACGGTATCTCCTTTTTTCAAATGTCTTATTTGTGAAATGGTCGTAGTTAACTGAACAACGGGCGCTAAATCAATTGGCCCTTGGCTAGTGCCGTATAATCCAATACCTAATCGAACCATATCTAAATGAAAAATAGGATCTAATAAAATCGCGTCCGAATTGGCAATATGTTTTAGGGTAGTATAACCCAAGACTGTTTCAATTTTTGCTGCAGCAGTATTAAATAAATTAAGTTGCTGATGTGTGAAATTTTCTAAGGATTTATTTCCACTTGCACTTAAATGGCTAAAAATGGTTTGTACTTTTAGTTGCGAATTTGATTTTAATAAATCACATAAATTTTCAATAGTATCCATATCAAAACCCAAACGATTCATTCCTGTATTTAATTTTATATGGATAGGGAAATTCGAAATCGCTTGATTTTTTATATACTCATTAAATTGTTGGTATTGGGTAAAGGAAAATATTTCAGGTTCCATATGATACTTTACCAAAGTATCAAACGTGGTTTCATCCACATTCATTACCATAATGGGTAAATGAATGCCAGCTTGTCTTAATGCGACACCTTCATCTGCATAGGCTACTGACAAATAATCAACATGGTGGAATTGCAAAATGCGCGCTACTTCAACACTGCCCGACCCATAGCCAAAGGCCTTCACCATCGCCATCATTTTTACTTTGGGTCCAACGACCGTTTTAATTTTTTTATAATTATCCACCAAGGTGGTTAAATTAATTTCCGCCATAGTTTTATGTACCTGAAGCTGTAATAATTCATTTATTTTTTCTAGTTCAAAAACGCGTGCGCCTTTGATTAAAATAAATTCCTCTTTAAAGGAATATATATCCATTTGATGAATGAATTGCTGAGTAGTATCAAAACTAATCACATGGACACCCTTATTGTGCAAACCTTTATGCTTTTGTAAAGCCTTAGCTAAATGTGGGCCAATGGCAATGAGCTTTTTTATTGGGAAAACAGCCAACTGTTGCAATAACTGGTCATACTGCACTGCATCCTGATTAAACTGCGCTACATCAGATAGTATTAATGTGATAGGCAATGCCCCCGCTTGTTGTGTTGCATAGGTCAATGCCAGTTGTAACGAATGAACATCATTACTATAGCTATCATTTAAAATATAACAATGCTGAATCCCTTTTTTTATTTGCATGCGCATATCTAAATGCCTTAATTGATTAATGCCTTCCTGTATTTCAGACATAGGCACTTGTAAATGCAATAAAGTGAGTAGGCAAGTAATTGTATTATTTACGGAGATCAAATCCGTAAAGGGAACCACTAATTGTAAATCTGCTCCTAGGTAATTTGCCTGCAAATGTGTATGCCCCTGTATTATTGTTTCACTTTGTATTTTCAAGGTGGCTGCGCCTGAGCGACACCAGGTAATGACAGATGGATAACCTGAATGATGCGCAACATCATTATCATCCAATGCTAATTCCGATAATGGCGCAATGATCACTTGTGCATTTTGAAATAATTTCCATTTTTCATTTCTTTTTTCCGCTTCACTTTCAAAACCTTCTTGGTGTGCTGTTCCGATACTGGTTAAAATCCCGATAGTGGGCTGTATCATATTTGCCAATACTTCCATCTCCCCTTTTTGTGATATTCCCGCTTCAAAAATGGCCAATTGATGCTTCTTCTCCATTTCCCAGACACTTAATGGTACCCCAATTTGTGAATTATAACTACGTGGACTTCGTATAATATGATATCGGTTCGCGAGTAATTGATTTAGCCATTCTTTAACTATGGTTTTTCCATTACTCCCTGTTATTCCAATCACTGGATAGGTAAATTGGGCACGATGATGCGTGGCAATAATTTGTAAAGCTGCAAGCACATCATTCACTTTTAAAAAATTGGCATTGGGAAATGCGCTGGTATCAAAATTTGTTTTTACAACAAAATTAAATACGCCACGCTGCATTAATTCTTCAACATATAAGTGACCATCATTTTGCCCAGTAGTAATAGCGAAAAATAAACTGGTGTCAGGATAAATGAGTCGCCGACTATCTGTAAGTAAATGAGCAATATGGGCTGGTGTTTTAATAACAGAATTTGTATTTAGCCAGCTTGCAATATGTTCAATTGTATATGACAACTAAATGATATGATTAAATTGAATTATCTTTTAAATCCTTAGGTAGGTTTTTTTGCTTATTTGAAAAGATAGAATATAATATGGAACCAGTGATTGAAAATAAAATCACTAATAAAGACAACAAAACTTGTGTGTTTTTGCCCATCACCATATTGATATAATGTTCCCCTAACATTTTAATGCCGATAAATATTAAAACAAGCGCAATTCCTTTTTGCAAATGCTCAAATTCATTAACTGCCCCACGTAACAAAAAGAACAAGGAGCGCAATCCTAAAATGGCAAAAATATTTGAAGTATAAATGACTAGACTATTCATTGAAATTCCCATCACTGCAGGAATGGAATCCAGCGCAAATACAATGTCAATGGCTGCGAGTAAAATAACCACCACAAATAAAGTGGTATACACCGGCTTCCCATTTTGACGAATCATAAACTTACCATCACCATCACTGGGCGTCAGTGGTAAAAAGCTTTTCAAAAATTTATAAATTTTTGATTCATGTGGGTCAAATGCACTTTCCTCATCAGCCCCAAACATTTTATATCCGGTATATAATAAAAACACCCCAAAAATATATAACACCCATGAAAATTGAGCAACAAGTGCTACACCCAATGTTATAAATAAAACCCTAAAAACAATCGCTGCTAAAATTCCAATCAACAGCACCCTTGACAAATGCATTTCTTTCACCTTAAACGCATCAAAAATTAAAATGAACACAAAAATATTGTCAATACTTAAACTCCACTCCATTAAATAACCACTTAAGTATTCAAAGGCAAGTTTTTGCCCTTCTTCTACCCACATAAACACAAAAAAGCCGAGTGCTAATAAAACCCACAAAAAGGTTTGACGCATTGCTTGGCGAATAGTTATGGTTGTATTTTTTTTGCTTAAAAATCCTAAGTCAAGCGTTAATGCAATTAATATTACTACGCCAAATACCGAGTAAACAATTTGATCTTTTGTCATAAAGTAAAGATAATACTAGATTTACGAAGCCCCAAAAAGGCGTTGGCGATATTGGGTCCAAAAATAAAAAAATATGGAAAGTAGTACAACGGGGCCTAACAAAAGCATCCATTGCCAAAAAAGCCGATGCTCGGTCACCTTGGTCTTGTCTAATAATCTTAATACAATCCCCTTATTTCTACTTTCAAGTAAGCCCACCGGCTCATTCAAGTATTGTATTGCATTTACAAAAAAATCACGATTAGCAAATTGGTAGGATTCAAATGGTATCATACCCATGGGCAAGGGGCCATTTGACTTATCTACCTTATTTGTAAATAAATCAGCATCTGCAATAAAGATTTGTTTGGAAGGCTTCCCCTTGGATATAAAAGCGACGCCCAAACTTTGCTGAACAGTGTCTCTTAACACCTGAGACAATCTGTTTTCAAAAAATGAATTAAAATTTCCTTCAGATAATACAGCTATCGGGAAATGATGTTGTGTAAATTGTAGCATGTCCTCCTCCCCTTTAACTGAATTCAATGAAACCTGGGCTGGCGAAGCCAAGCTTCTTGAGCTTGTATCGGTCATTAATAAAATGGTATGCTTAATGCCATTAGAAGATAGCGTATCAATACTAGAAGGAAATAAGGACAATACACGATCCATATTTTGCGCAATGGGATGATTATCGTTTCCATTTAAAAAAGGATAATACGGCCAAGGCACTCTTTTGATTAAAGGTGACCCGTCGCCTTGTGTTCCTACCACCAATGGTAATTTGGCACAATTTAAGTCCTGAATCAAATTTGAATTTATACGAATACCATACTTAAATAATAAATCATCCAAGGCCAGTCCGCGATCAAAGGAAACATAGGCACCGTCCGTCTTTTGTAAGCTATCGTACTCCGCAAATAATTTATCTACTGCCCAAACAATATTTCCACCACCCATGACATATTGGTCAATTTTTAATTTATCTAAATCGCTAAATGGCGTGGTTGGTTTAACAATAAGTAATGTTTTTATTTTAGTAGCATCAGGGAATCCCTTACTTAAATCAAATACAGATAAATCGTATTGGTCCTTTAAAGTTTCTCCTATATCATTCACGGTTAAATTAACTGGTTGTCCATTTCCAATCAAGTAAGCAATGCTTGGAACTGCCTTGCGGTTTAATAAATAGATGGCTTGGATAAATTTATATTCCAACAATGCTTCCGCAGCATTTGCGCTGGCTTGTTCATCCACCTCTGGTATATCCTTAACTATATTATAAGGTTTAAAATATTTTTTTGAACTCCTCAAATCAATGGCGTAAGGCTTTTGCCCATCCACTTCCACCAATGCCCCTGGTATAATAAGTTGATCCACTCTTTTGTCACCACCTCCAGTTCCTTGTTGTATTCTTTCAATTGGTAAGCCCAATTTTGATAAACTATCATACAATACATATAAAGCGGTATCATTGACTAACTGATTAGGAATTTCTAAATTCCATTTGATCAAGGCTGGGTTAATTTGATGCAACTGATCCAATAATGCGACGGCCGCATTCGCTATTGTTTTATAATGGGATGGCAGGTCACCCCCTAAATACAAATGAACCGTCACCGGTGTCTTTATTTGACTGATGACTTCCGTGGAACTTGCACTTAAAGTGTACCTTTTTTCCTTAGTTAAATCTAATTGAAATGGGAATATATTGCTTAGATAGTTAGCACCTATGATGGCAATTAATAAAAATACATATTTAATTTTTCCCTTTAAATTCTCGATGGTGCCTAGAATAAATAAAACCAAAATGGAAATAAAATAAATCATATCGGTCAACTTAATCAACCCCTTACTCATATTATTATAATGCAATGACAATCCTAGTTGCTTTATATAAAAATCGTAGCCATTTGAAAAAAACGAGACGGTGCTTATCCAATCAAAACTTTGTAATAATAATATTGAAATGATGATTGACAAAAGCAAGGCGATGGCGCTGTTTTTTGTCAAGCTACTAGCAAATACACCCACTGCAGTATACACGGCGCCTAATAAAATTAATCCGATATAGCTTCCAATGGTTGCGCCCCAATCAATCCCTCCGGTTGAACTTAAAGCGTTTAATACAAATGCATAAAAAATGGTGGGTGCGATTGCGGCAATAACAATGAGCAAACTTCCCAATAATTTTCCAAGCACTAATTGTAAGGAAGAAAATGGCAAGCTATGTAATACTTCATAAGTGCCTTGCTTAAACTCGTCAGAAAAACTTCGCATGGTTATGGCTGGCACTAACAATAATAAAAACCATGGCGCAAAATCAAAGTACACTTGTAAACTTGCATAGCCAAAATCAAGTAAATTATAGTTAGGTATCACAAATAACAATAGCCCATTCACTATCAAGTAAAAGCTGATAATTAAATACCCCGTTAGGCTACTAAAATATTGTGTCCACTCCTTTTTACATATTGACCACATAAGCCAAAGCTACAAAAAAAATAGCCCCG
>Ga0209355_1000651_pt1 | contig 20339 bp, 16 predicted proteins | sample LauGreSBDMM110SN_3_FD_187563 | JGI IMG/M metagenome (GOLD analysis project Ga0209355, IMG submission 187563) | Freshwater lake microbial communities from Lake Michigan, USA - Sp13.BD.MM110.SN (SPAdes) (version 2) | ecosystem: Environmental > Aquatic > Freshwater > Lake | place: Lake Michigan... | reverse complement strand
AAATGCAGTTGCAGTGGTGCTCGTTTGCACCCCGTTGACATAGAACAGTAACGTGCCATTCTTCTTCACAATGGCCGCGTGTGCCCATGTATTCACTGTAATCGCTGCGCCTGTATAATTAGCTACATTTTGTATGCCAAAAGCTATATTGCCTGCCAAAGTAATTTGAATAAAGAGTGAATTTGCAGATTGCGCCGCGGAACTATTGGTTGAAAATGGCACACATGGATAGGTGCCACTGAGAGGCATCTTGGTGGCTAAAACCCATAGTGATACCGTAAAGGAAGTTGCATAGGAATAGGATGCATTTAACAAATAGTTTGCTGCGGCAGTAGATGTCGCCAGCACGTTCGCCTCATTCGCTAAATAGACCCCTGTTTCACTGACTCTCCCTGGCGCATAGCGAGCTGTGCCTGTCAATATGGGCGTATTTCCATTCCCAGTAACGTCCAATATATTGCTATTAAAGGGCATATAGGTGTTTAAAGTGATGAGCGGAGAGACGCTAAGCATCGTCGCATTGGTGAATCGCCCTTCTACCGCTGCCTGGTCTGTATCTGATAATGTCACTTGTGTAGAGCATAATGTGCCCGACGCATAACTATTCGCAATTGCCCACCGATCCACAGAATAGGTGGTCTCTGCAGCCGCACTATTACCACCGGCGCCTACTCCCGGTATGCCTGTTACGGTTCCTCGCTGATCCACACGCATATCACCATTCAGGACACGATTTTGGAATAAACCCGTGTTTTCTACACTTAGCCCACCATAAACCGTTAAGTTACTCGCAGTGATACTGGTTGGTGTGATGGTAAGCATCTCCGTTAATGCACTATTGGTCAAGTCATCCAACGTTGTATTACTCGCGGCGCAAAAGAAGCGATGGATACCGGCTTCCCGTTTTTTTATCGCAGGTAACAATTTCTTAGGAGCCATTGTATTATGATAAACGGATAAAAATAACTATTAATTACATTCGCGTAGCAATGTGCGATGGGTGAGTTTCTGCAGCTCTGGCAAGGCCACCCGAATGATTTCTAAAATAGGCTCCACTTCGTAGTCATCCCGACAGGAATAGACATCAATCGCGAACCGGTTTAATTCCGGCCATGTATGGATGGATACATGGGATTCGGATAAGAGATAAAGCACCGTTAGGCCATAGGGTTGAAACTGATGATACGATACATTCAGAATCGTCAGACCACACGCCTTAATGATATCTTGCAACATTCGCATCATCTTATACAGGTCATTCACTGAACTCTTCTGTGCTTCTACACCCCAATCAATGAGTCCCTCAACGGTGAGCAATTTACCTAGCATTTATGTATATCCATCCTACTGTTTAACGTTTAAGCCATTTATAAAATAAAATAAAGCTCGGCCGTTTCTATCAAATAATTCTCCACGCCAAAATAAATAAGGGTATGTCCTATTCATTTAGCGATGTGTTTTACATTGATACAGATACGTCTATCGCTAAACTAAAAGGTAACTTAGACCTACAAAACAACGTGCGCTTCTCTAAAACCACCACCGAAGATGGTGTCGTCATTCAAGCCAATATTATCAAGGATTATTTGCAGAAAAACTCTGAACTCTTTGCCATCAATAACTTTACGAATTCCAACACCGTTACGCTAGACATTCAAGATATTTACCCAATGCCTAATAATCAATATCAGATTTTATTGGATGTGGAAAATCTCACGTCATCTACTTGTAATTTACAGATAGCTACAAAAACCATTCAAGTTTCAGGCAATCATAGGCTATGTCTCAAAATAGATTACCCCAATGTCACCTCTGAAAACACCTACCTTCCCTATTTGGGCACCAAAATCTATAACTTAGACTATGCCACGTCCAATGACCACGACTATTTCGTCGGTTATACCAATGGCACCAATACCCTTACCGAGAGTGCGACCGGGGCGCAGCTCGCTATTACAAACCCCACCGGATATTTCCTACATAACGCATCCAATCACGTCTTTAAAGCCAGTTGGCACTTGCTCTGTGATGAATCCTATTTTAGCGGAGCCATCCTGCATTCAAACCAACAGATCATTACCGGCATTTATAAAAACCAAGCCATCGCCGCAGGCACCCCTTTCACGACCATTGGTGGTAGCAATGTCACCCCCATCAAGCTCCCTCAATCCTTTAATGACGCCTATATGTTCATTCTAGCGAACGATATTACCTATGAATCTACCACCTTTATAAAATACTTTAAAACACAGGGTAATGCCGTGCAATCCACCTTTCCAAAGCTCATCCCCTTAGAAAGCGAACGCATGCTCTGCTCCTTCTTGACAAAGACCGATCCCTTATTACCGATTGTCCCCTATACTTACGATCCCCTTACCGCGGCCTATCTCCAAGATACCCTCAATGGCACCCTCGTCACCATCCCAGGCACCACCTTTGCCAACAATTATCAATATGTTCTGGTAAAATTAACGACCGCAGGCGCTTATCTCTGGACCATCCGTATTGTGGTAAAAAATATTAATCTTGCGATCCCCAATGCCATAGACGTCATTTATCATGAGAATGGGACATTTACCGTCAGTATTATAAATAATGCACTCACCGACTTGGTCATCTATAATACGAATCTTTCCACCTCATTTATCGTGAATTGCTATAACGTGCTTATCCACTTTAATGCGCTCGGCGTCTATCAGTGGGCAACAAAGATAGACCCACTCGCCTCGTTTAAAAATGTATTGACGTCCTATAGCAGTAATACATTCTTTGTGCATGCCGTCTATGACCCTACCATCGTTCCAGGGGCGACCCTTGCAAATATCTATAACAGCGATGGCACCACGTTTAATACGCTGAATACAACCACGGCCGGCACAGTGGCCGCTACCATTTATTACGGCGAAGATGGCAAAGTTCGACATTATAACCATTATACATGCAGTTTTCCCAACGCCATCCGCCCTTTCTTTGCGGCTGTGCCTCCCGCCTCAGGCACCCTATACGCCCAACTCAATACAGCTACTCTGTCAAATGTAGCCATTGAATACACGGATGCCTTTTTAAATATAACCAATTATAGTGTCCCTGCCAATAGTATTTCATTCACCGGATATAACTACTTATCTCAAACGATTGGTCAAAAACAACTCAACTTTGGAGAAAATTTAAAGAAGCTACGTATGAATGCGGAAACTCTTACCCTAACGGGCTCGGCAACGATTGACAGTGACCTGGCGGTGCGCAAAATACAGACCAGTAGCAATATCCTCATGACCAATGGCTCACGCCTCGGCATTGGCACCCTCCTGCCGCGTTATACATTGGATGTCCTCGGGGCGGGATACCTAGCCGGAAATGTCGGCATTGGCACCACCCTGATAACTTCTAAACTCACTGTTCAATCCGTCAATCAAGACCCCTTGTCTATTCAGAACTTGACCAGTATTAGCTATCCCGTGGATCCATTTATTACGTCTTCCACTCCAAACTATGGTCCGGATTATACTTTTACATGCAATATTGTGGATTCGTTGGTAGATATTCAAGAAATGCCGCCCCCCGCAGGAGCGAGTTATGGAGAATGGCAAGATTTCGTAGGTAACTACACCTATACCGCTACCAGCAGCAATATCACAGGAACAACTTATGCTCCTTCTAAGGCATTTGATAAAGACTATTTTACTGCTTGGAGAAGTCGCACCGTGCGCTACAATCGCACAACAGGCGTGCCCTATAATTCCAACTTAACGACGGTTTCTGGCACCGGATATTATGGTGAGTGGCTGCAAATGGATCTCATTCAGGAATATTTTACGAAACCCAGAATGCGAATGGGGCTCTATAATTACAATGTGCATAAAGATATTACGAACGTTGGCACGCCCGTAAGTTGGATTATTGCCGGTTCTAACGATGTAAATGCGGACCCCACCTACTGGAATCAACTGGGTATTTCACAACCAAGTGACGATGTGGGTTGGACATTGCTGGATAAAAGAGATAATTATACGCTAAATACGTCTTCCAGTAATTTCACCATTGCCAATACAGCCTCAAGCTCAAATTATGGACACTTTCGAATGATTATTACCAAGACAACACCTGGATATGATTATTGTTCCTTGGGTGAATTGCGTTATAATATGAATATTGTCTTTCGTAATTCCTACCCAGCCTATACGAGTTATAATTATACAGCCATTACCAATTCCAGATATAACTTCTTCTATAACGATCGGGTAAACTATAATCCACTTATGTTGATAAATGGCCCAGCCGACTCCATTCAGACCCTTGGAATTAATTGGCGTTCTGGAAAAACCTTTACCAATGTCGCATCCGATTCCATTATACCCAGCAAAATAGAACTCTATTACCCATCCCCGATAAACTTTAATAGTTATGGGTTTATTGGCACACAATTAACCAGAATGCCTACCAATTGGCTGTTTGAATATTATGGGCAAACCGGTGCTTCCACTAGTAATTGGATTCAATTGGATACACAAATCGCAAATGTGCCAACGCAATTAACCACCAGCTACTCCCTACCCACACTCTATAATGGAGCACGTTTTAGGTTCTCATTGTCCAATAATAATTCGCCGACGGCCGACTACCTGGAATTAAAGCGTATTCAAATAAAAAACCAGTTGATTGTGACGGCATTAAGCATTGACCAAACCAGTAAAGCCTTATTCGCAACTGGGGTTGGCATTGGCACCACAACCAGTACGCTGGTGAATCAACTCGGCGTGAATGCAGAAACCAATTTTTATAAAGACGTTACCTTTAATGACGGTATTCTCATTCGCGGAGTGATGGAATTCGCTTATGAAGGGGATAATAACACAAGTAGAGGAAGAAAAGGCCATCGTGGCATTGAATGGAGATATGATGATAACAATCGTTGGGGAATGGTACAAGATAGTTTATATAATTTAGCTTTATACACATCCAGTTTTATAGATTATCCTACTCCAGGAGAGGGTTCATCCATCACCTTTAACAAGACGAATACGGTCAATAACGATGCCACGATTGCCTTTACCGAATACGGTCGTTTTAATTACCAAGGCAACCTAGGTATTGGTACCACCCGCCCACGAGCCAAATTGCATGTAAATTCGGATGCTTCCGCTAAAGCGATGATTATTAATCGCACAGGAAATGGGACATTGATTGATTTTAATGTAGCGAATATTTCACAGGGTAGTATTTCCGTATCTGGAGCAACCGTTTCCTATAATACATTTACAGGAGGACATTGGACGCAATTGGAAAATAATAACGGACCCATAATGGATATACCGAGAGGAACCGTCATGAGTAGCATTGACCAAATGGCTGAATGGAAATCGCAAGAATGGTATAATCAATCCAATATATTTCAACATGAATCCTACTATGGTCAATGCAACGTGGGTGATACATTTACAGATGAAATAGGTCTCGTTCATACGGTCGTTTTAGAAGAAAATGAATCTCTTGCAAAATGCAAAATATCGGATATATATTGCGATAAGCGTGTATATGGTGTATTTAGTAATTGGGATCACGAAGGAGATATGGTGATCCATTCGTTAGGTGTTAGTGTAGTGCGCGTTAAAGGTGGCTGTAAAGGAGGGGATTTAATTGTTAGCAATGGTGATGGAACGGCCGTTTCACAGGCAGATGATATCATCCGCTCTTATACAATTGGTAAGATTACTGTGGGTAATTCCAATCTGGATGAACAAATAATCCCATGTGTATTATACTGTGGTTAATCTTGATATTATAAAAAATAAGCGTGATTATAGAATAGAGAAACTAAATGAGTCGCGTTTTAGGAGACGTGTTCCAAATCCTTCAAGGAGGAAATGTAGGATTGGGAACCACCGAACCACGGGCAAAACTAGACGTGATTGGTGATACCTTCATTAGCGGTTCCATATCAGTCGCTTCCTTTACGGGCGGCGCCATTAGCGACAGTGTTTCTACCACGTCCAGCACTATTGCGGCTTCTTCTACCGCTGTGAAAACCGCATATGACCTCGCAGCGGCTGCTCTCCCTCGCAGCGGTGGCACCATGACGGGCGATATCCTCACCAGTGCCACGGCAAATGTCGGTATTGGCACCACCCTAGCGAGGTATCCATTAGATGTCACAGGAGACGCACTGATTAGCGGATCTGTATCTGCGGCTTCCTTAACGGGCACGGCGATTAGTGACAGTGTTTCTACCACTTCTAGCACTGTTGCGTCTTCTTCTACTGCGGTGAAAAGCGCTTACGACATAGGCGCGGCTGCCCTCCCTCGCTCCGGAGGCACCATGACAGGTGATATCCTCACCAGTGTGACTGCGAATGTCGGTATTGGAACCACCGTGGCGAGAGTGCCCCTAGATGTCACAGGAGATGTCCTCGTTAGCGGATCCATATCTGCGGCTTCCTTAACGGGCTCTGCAATTAGTGACAGTATATCTACCACTTCCAGCACCATTGCAGCCTCTTCTATCGCGGTAAAAACTGCTTATGACCTCGCAGCGGCCGCTCTTCCTCGCTCCGGAGGCACCATGACAGGAGATATCCTCACCAGTGTGACCGCAAATGTCGGTATTGGCACCACCGTAGCAAGGTCTCAACTGGATGTCACAGGAGACGTCCTCGTTAGTGGATCCATTTCCGCGGCTTCCTTAACGGGCTCTGCTATTAGTGACAGTGTTTCTACCACTTCTAGCACCATTGCGGCATCTTCTACCGCTGTGAAAAGCGCTTACGATCTCGCTAACGCCGCCCTTCCGAAAGCAGGTGGCACCATGACCGGTACGCTGGTCGCCAGCAATATCTATATACATGGATCCATTGATACAAGTAACTTAACTATACGCTCACGAGGCGCTCTCTTATTGCCAGTGGGTTCAAACAGTGATCGTCCCACCCCTACCATAGATGGCTATATCCGCTATAACCAGGAGCTAAGCCAATTTGAAGGCTATTCACAAAGCACATGGGGCGCGATTGGAGGCGGAAGCACTGGTACTGGAGGCTTCTCACCATGGTCTAGTAACGGTTCTGATATTTATTACACATTGGGCAATGTGGGCATTGGCACCAGTCTGCCGCAAGCTAAATTAGATGTGAATGGAAATGCCCTTGTCAGCGGCGATCTAACAGTTTCTGGTTGCAATTTATATATTACCAATGGAGGGGTGGGTATCGGTACGACCACCAGTTCAACTGTAAGTCAGTTAGCCGTCAATGCTGAAACCAGATTGTATAAAGATATTACATTAAGTGATCGGGTAGATGTAGGAGGATATTATAGCGGGGGAATGCGTATTCGTGGTGTGGTCGATTTAGCCTATGATGGGGAAAATATATCACGAGGAGGGTCCAAAGGACATCGCGGGATTGAATGGTATTATGCCAATAACAACCGATGGGGCATGGTGCAGGATAGTTTATACAATTTAGCGATATACACCTCTAGTTCAGTAGTAATTGACGACGAAGGTTCGGCCATTACCTTTAACAAAACGAATACCGTAGATAATACCTCTACCACTGCCTTTTCAGAGTTCGGTCGTTTTAATTACCAGGGCTACCTCGGCATTGGCACCACCCGGCCGACACAAAAACTACATGTCCAAGGCGGCGCCCTGATTAGCGGTTCAGTATCTGCGGCTTCACTTACGGGCACAGATATTACCACAAGTAATTTAACGGTCTTAAATACACTTACGTTAGGTGGAAACTCTACGGCATTAAGAAATCGTCTTCAAGTAAATTCTGCCCGTAAAGTATTTTATGTGGATACCAGCACCAAAAGCACATTCGTCGTATCCTCAGATGGTATTTTTGGCGGTTATTCATCAAACGTAGATGTCTTTGTAAATCAGAACAAACTCAGTTATATGACGTCAAATTATGCCGATTACGATTTAACCTATGCTTGGACATCCGGTTCAAATACAGATTATACAGTCACTTTAACCCAAGCCGCTGTATTTGGCGACATTGTGGATATTACGATATGGCCTCAGATTGTTCAATTGTCCTCTACCCAACCGGGTTACGTGTATCAGAATATTAGTTTAACCTATTTTAATAAAACCACCATAAGTGGAACGGACATTTATTATCTAGGCAATACTGGCATTGGCACGATCACACCCACACAAAAACTACACGTCCAAGGTGACGCCCTCGTAACCGGAAATCTAACAGTCACCGGAAGCAATATTACAAATGTGAATGTTATTAACAATATTGAATACAATAGCAGTAACGTGATTATCAACAATGTCAGTGGTGCCGGCCCAGCTCTAAAGGTAAGTCAAACCGGTGTCGGCGCGAGTTATCCCATTGCCGACTTCTACGATAATGACATTAGCACGACCATCCCTGCCTTTCGCATCGCAGATGGCGGAAATGTTGGGATTGGCACGACGAATCCTTCTCAAAAACTGGAAGTAAATGGAAATATAAAAATTGCGACTGGGTATAATCTATATAAACCGTTTATTGGATGTTTTGTTATAGCTCCACAGAATCCAAATGGTGTTCTAGCAATATATAAATTTTCAATAGCAGTTACCACAAGTGGACACTATAGTACAGTGACTGGTCAATTTACTTGTCCTATTGAAGGATATTATAGTATATCCGTATCAATATTGAATGCAACGACAGGAAATAATGCTTTTAGAGTTTATAAAAATAATGCATTTACAGATGGTGTATCAGGAGTAATCGGATATAATTCAACTACAGAATATGCAACAGCTTCTACGACGAGTATTCTACTATGTGGGGTGAATGATACGCTTGACGTGAGAGGCCTACGATGCCAAGTTAATTATAGCAGTATGACTATTCATTTCTTAGGGTAATTACACCAATGCATGCAATAACCATTTAAACCATACCGGCGTAGTAGTATTAACAGTAAGGATGCTAAAAGTTCGCCTAAACGTAAAAGATGATCGCGTGCAGTTGGTTTTGGAGGAAAAGCGTAAGCCGACCATAAAACCCGTCATTGCGCCCGGCGATATTAAGCATCTGCGCAAACAGCTCAGTATTTCTAGCAATCTATACATTCATCCGCGTCTATTGGATCAATCCCGAATGCATCCCCGTTATGCCCGGAAATACAATATGCACAGTTATGCCACGGGGCTCTCGTTTATTGGCGACGCATTTATCAATTTTGTGGCGGCCGTGTTGGTCTATGATGAGTTCGGCAATTATAATACGCGCAAAGAATTGGTGCCGCGCCGCCTGGATTACACCAATCATAAGCACCTGGCCTTTAGAACCCAGCAACTGGGATGGAGTTCGTTTATTGCTTCTAATTCAGATACGCTCTCTATAGATACGAAAAAAGGAGAAAAAGCCTACGCCAATATGCTAGAGGGGCTGATCGGGTGCCTCTATAACAGCAATGACCTCCGACAATTGCCAGAAATACTGGAAACCGTAAAAAATATTCTCGCGCCTGACAGTAATGTCTCATTCTTGTCGCGTTTAAACTACGATTCGCTGCAATTCTTCGCGATTACCTTCTGCTTCCTTTACAGTATGACTTGCATGTTCGTGCTCTACATGCTCTTTTAACCCATTGAAACCATATAAAGATTAACCGCTCAATATATTTATAACACATATGGACCTATAGTGTATCGGTTCGCACTGGATCCTTATGAGTTCCCAGGATGGGTTCGATTCCCATTAGGTCTAAAATTTATAGTTTTTCTTTACATAAGTGTTCGTTTTATTTTTATAATAAAAACTATATAAAATCTCTTTATATCCCATTATTGTAAATGCAGCTACATGTGAAAGGCTATACGTTCTTTCTAACAGATAGAGTAGATGAAGAAGGAAATGTAAAAATTATGTTTTTATCTTTACAAAAACAGCCATATCCATGTGTACTTATTGAATTAAATAAAAATAAACGCAAGACAGAAGGATATTTACAGAGTGTAAATTTTTATACATCATGTTCCATCAAAGAAAAAGAATTAGAAAAACAATCAGGAACCATCACAATGATACAAACAGCTTTGACCTATATGTTAAACCAATATCCTCATATAAAAAAGGTTCAGCTTCAAGATGAGACATTCATAGATATTCCAACAAAACCGCTAATAACTCCTAGACGATTGTTAAAAGGTCAATTGGGATGGTATGAAGAATATCTGGGTGCATATCCCCTCTTAGACATCTTAAAGGAAAAATTAAAATACTTAAGAAAACCAGAAACTCAAGCCAAACTCCAAACATTGTTACCCTCTAACTCAAGTGATAATAAATGGTGGATTCCGACAAATATAATCCCTATTGCAGAGCAATTACAAGAAAGATTGTTTCATTATCTTATTGGAACCATGTGGGTTATTTCAGCATCTACAATTCGTAACTATAACATAGAATATATCATGGAACCGGTTTCATCTCAAAAAGCGGGTTCTTACCAAAAACGTATGAAGCAGATTTTCGCTAAAAGACCAAAAGAGACACTTTCTCGGCAGAGATATCTTTAAATTCAAGTTTCGTATTTTTCATATGTTTTAACCCATTTGCGTATAGCATTGTCTGAAACGCCATATTTTTTGCCAACTTTAACCACGGACATATTCACAAGATCTTCTTTTAGTTGTTCGTAAGAAGGCCTTTCTACTTTGCGGAAATGCCCTGATTCAAAGATAGCTTTTGATTTACATGAAATACATTGGCTATAACGCCGATCAATCACATTCATACAGCCCTCACACTTGCGTTCTTCGGGTATGGTCCTTGGCTTAGGTTCAGGTTTCGGAGGTCTATCTGTATTATTTTTATACACCGTCATATTTTTCCCTTTATAGGTATCTGTTTGAGCATGACAATTGGGACATATTGCGCGCAAATTGGTATATGTATTATTGGTATGGCGTCCGTCAATATGGTCAATTTCAAGAGGGATTGGTTTTTCATTCCATTCCGCTAGCCCACATATAGCACATTCGTGTTTCCAACCACGCTCTATTTTTAAACGTCTAAGCAATTGACTCATACTTACATACGTTGAATCTTCCACCAAGATTTCTTCCATTGTGTATCGTTTTTGAAAAGATGCGTTCTCTGGAGCATTAAGATGCTCATAATCAATGTGCAATTTATCCAATTTCTTTTGGATAATCACTAGATGAATACACGATCTATAACCCAATAGATCCATTACAGTCGTCCAATCAGTATTTGTTTGCACAATTTCAGCAATTTTTTCTTGTGTAAATTTATTAAATTTTGTGTGAAGTCCATCAAAATGCGCGCCTAGATTATCGCATTGAATGCCAGCACCTTTAATACGTCGTTGAAGACTACGGGTCATTGTCTTCATATCCAGTTTGGTTAGGACTTCGTTCCAACAATGGCATGATGAAATAAATGTTTGCAGTTCCTCGTCGTTATAATTAATGTGACTCATTTTACCCTAATTTATAGTGGTATAGTCAATTTTTATTGTATTTTACGCTTTAAACTCAAAAACTTATTTAAAGATTTATATCCTATCTAAGATAGGAAGTGAAAGCCTTCCCGAGAACTAGACAGGTTTCCCGAGCGGTCAAAGGGGTAAGCTTATATTGCTCCAGTAACTGTTAAAAGCAGTTGCTAGTCCCAAACTATTTGGGGCGACACTTTCAAATTGCGGGAATCTCCTAAAGGCGAAATCTACCAAGTTTCTGTGGAAACATAGAGATGGTGAAGACAAACACACTTCAGTATGGTAAAAATGATTCGTATGAACAATGGATAATCCGCAGCCAAGCTCCTAAGGTCGTTATGGTAAGACTATGGAGAAGGTTCAGAGACTAGACGTTAGTGGGCCCGAGAAGTTCTAACCAAACTTCTATGACGGCTTAAGGTATAGTCCATGCATTATGTGAAAGCATTCTGGTAACATGGGATCTTAAGCATCCATGCGTAAGCTTCAGGGGTCCGAATCCCCTACTTGTCATCATAACCAAAAATGTAAAATTTATATTTTGTTTTTAATTTAATTTGCACCGCAAATCTAAACCAGCTTTAATTTGCACCCACCAAATCTAAACCATATTGACCTTACTAAGCGTCATAAACGTGTCCAGCCCTGTGTGCTTGTAGAAAGCCGCCGCCCGTTCATCCTTGAGGTTGGGGACCACACTAAAGAAGAGGTCATACGCCGCCTCAAAGGTGTGGCGCACATCCTTATAAGGTGCCCAGCGCCCCTTCCAGAACTTCCGCGAATGAGATGTCCAGTTGGGCACAATTTTGTCGTAAATATACTGCCTTAGGTCGTAAGGGAGGCGACTACCCAGTGCCTGCGACTTCCAGCGCGCATTGTCAATATATTCCTTACTCAAGGCCAAGAAGTTGCCTTTGTTATAGATGCGCGTGTTAAAGCCATACATCTTTTTGAGGATCTCTTGGCACACCCGTAGGTTCTCAGTAAGGTTACCAGTGACTTCCGAATGCGGCATATACTCCACCTGATCCTCCCATGAGTGGAAGTTAAACCCGTAGTAGTCCATAATGTAAATCATGTTGGCCTCCTCACAGAACAGGAGGTCCAGGAACATGAACTCATCCCCATCGTCGTGGGATTCGTAGAGCGACATGACCGCGCGATTCTCATCATATTTTTGGACATAGGCGATTTGGTTTTGGTATTGCGTCAGGCGACCGCTAAAGGCGGTGATATACACATCAAAGAAGGCGATCTGGGCAGACGACATAGCGGCGGTAGCGCTATCGCAGAAACTCTGTAGCGGCTGTCGTAAGACTGGGTATCTATCTGCAAACGATAAAATAAGGTTCATTTTTTCATAAATAATAAGCTTGTATTAAAAATAAATGCAATGGGAATTACTTTGACTTAAATGCCAAAACTTGTTTGGCTATTTAGGTATTTTTATTTTACTCGTCATCCCCGGTGTACCACTCGGTCGCGTTGAACCAGCTGACAACCTGCTCAGGCTTCTGCCACTTGCCCACTAGACGCGAGACAAACTTGGCATCGGGCGCCACCGTGTCCGCAACGAAACCGAACCCGATGCTGCTGGCCGTGTACCAGTCCTCATCAAACTCGGTATCTACCTTACCGCTACCATGCTTGTGGTAGAATCGCAGGACGCGCAGCTCGCCGTCAGCCGCCTCAACCTCCATCAACATGTGTGTCACGTGGTTGTTCTCAAAGTATTCGTGGAACGCGACGAATCGGTTGTCGCCCAGGTTCAGCACCACGGTAATCCACTCATACTCCAGCTCCACTCCAGCCACCTCCACATCGGACATCACCTCGGTGAAAGCGGCGCCAGAAAGGCAGCTACGCTCAAAAGCACCACAGTAGTCCTCAATGGCGTCCTTTAGCCCGCCGCGGAACTGGTCGACATGCACCACCCGCGCGATCAGATCAACGGCATCCTTCGGCACGACATTATCTAGGAACGTGTAGGCGGTAGAGGCCATAGCGCTATCGGTTGCCGTAAGACTGTGAGTGGGGAAACTCTGTATCTGCTGCGAAGACTTGTAGGCGATATTTGTAGCGATGTAAGCGATATCTATAACAATAAATCAATTTCAATTTCAATTTTTCGTAAATATAAACATTGTAATAAAAATAAATGCAATCCGTCATTGAAAGAATCCGCGCAGTGGGTATATATGAACAATTAGAATCAACCACTAAACCGTCATGGGAAGAATTTGAAAAACGCTTCTTAATGTCTATTCACATTCATAAATTATATAGCCAACTGTTCATCTACGTTCAAGGATTTCAACATATAAAAACAAGAGACTTACTTGTAGCGTATTCCCTTATCTATTATGAAGCCGTCGGCGTTGTTAAAGAATCTGCCATCCAATTGATTCATGCGCTACATAAAGAACCCATTTACACAGAACTATTCGGTAAAATACTCTACCAAGCCTTTCGCAATTTTGAGCGCACCTATGTCCCCTGGAAGATGGATGATCGCGATCAAACACTAGAACGACTATCACGCATGTATCATTCTCATTCTCAATCAATGCATCAGGAAGAATGTCTTAAGATTATGAAAAAAATAGATAACCTTACCTTTTTTAACCTATATTTTCTTCCTAAAGAGTAATGGATGAACCGCCACAGCGCCGGCGCTCTTCTCGTATAAAAACCCCAAAGGAAGAACCTGCTGCCGCCGCTGGCCCATCTACATCTTCCCGTCGCAGCCACGGGCATAGCCAGCGCAGCCACCATCACACATCCTATAATATAAATACCGTCGTAAAATCCCTCGCCGAAGTAAAATTATTAACTGAATGTGACGAAGTCAAGCTTACCCTAGATATAAAGAACGATTCTCCCAAAGAGCTCAAGCACCCAAAAGCTATTTTTATGATAGGCGCAGCAGGTGCCGGTAAGACATTTACTCTAGAAAGATTAATCCCTAAAACATTCCTTTATGAAATATACAACCCAGATATCTATCAAGAATACTTTTTAGCCAAAGAAGGTGTTCTAAAACGGGACCATCGCCACTATAGCAATAATGAAGCCGCATTTTTGCAAACAACCCTGTCACAATTACGCCAGAAATATCCCCTATATGACGAACCTACACTTCTTCAAAAAGCCCGTGAGATAATGCTTTCCAAAACTTATAAATGGCTTCATGTTTCACAGGATTGCACCAAAGCAGATTTTAATACATTTATAGCAAAAAAACAAAACATTATTATTGACCGCCCTGGGGATAAACGCTACCAGCCAACCCCCGCTGGCAAAGAAACCAAATGGGTCTATATTCAAGATCAGAAACATTCATTAGAAAGAAATGGCTATCAGACCTTTATGATTGTGATATACGCAAATCCTCTCATTGTATTAAAACGCAATTCGGAAAGAGCCCGCCGCCTACCCCCTCACATTATATCCAATATTTGGATCGGTGTCCAAAAGAATATGGCCTATTATAGAGACCTTTTTGGGGATTCCCTTGTTGTAATTGATAACGATTATGCCGCCCATACTGAAATAACCGATGAAGCACTTGCCCCTTACTTTCCAAACCCAGAAGATCGTCCATATTATTTAGAATCCTTTAAAAAATATACAAAACCACAAACCCATCGTATAAGCGTTTCCAAACAAAAACTTTCCGATTTTCTATTAACTAATAACTAATAACTAATAACTAATAACTAAATAGATCATACATATAATCCATATAGAATCCGCCGCCCATACCTCTTTTTCTTTTATTTGACTCGCGCATGGCGATAATCTTCTTCTGCGCTAGTAAGAAATCCATCAATTCCGAAAGAATTTCCACCTCTGTCTTATCTACAAGTTCCACAGAACCGCTGGCGCGCCCCACGCCCACACCCGCACCCATACCCATACCACTACGTAGCTTTTCCATAATATAGCGCGCACTTTCCTCAGATAAATGCCCTGTATTGATGAGTGGATAAAATATATTAAATTGATTTAATAAACTCGCAATACGCACCATCGTGCCAGAAATCTTTACATTTAATCCCAAAATCTCCGTAGTTGCCCGATCTTGTCCGCCGCCCACATCCACCACCGGATGAATTTTCTCAAAATGATAGAATTTATTCGGTCCATTCTTTTCTACCGCCATTTTTTGGAAAGTTTCCACACGGTCGTCACCTGAGATAATATACAATTCCGTGTATCCAGCCTCTTTGTTCAAGAACGTAAGCAATCCAATAAAGCTATTCATCGCTTTGTCATCCGCTATGTCTAAAAACATATGGTTTGGAAAGAATTCACCCGGGTATAGTCGCTCCAATATATCTTTTTTTACTGCATAGGTTAAAGGGTATTTTACCCGATCGCATACTTCAAACGCTTTCTCATAGGGACCCTTGGAAGGCCTTACTGTTTTCGGCGGCGGCGGACAAGAAGATGTAGCTACAATAACCACATCGCCTCCATTCTCTATACTATTTTTTACAGCCATATCAAACAAAACCTTATGACCCAGTGTCGGAGGCTGAAAGCGCCCAAACACCACTGTGATACTCTTTGTCCCAGGTCTTTCGCTTTTTCTCTCAATCAGTTCCTTTGGTGTAATAAATGGCATACGTCCTTCCTTTACCTTACTCATGAGATATATTTTGCGCGCTTCCACAGCTAAATATAAAATCGTATCTAAATGTAATTAAATATGTTACCAGAAGATGATATTTATAGACGTGACCATAAGAAAAAATTAATGATATGTTTGAACCTAATAAGGTTTCATGTATGGGACGATGGCACTCCAATAAAGAAATTTAAGAGGCCGCTGTAGGCGCTGTCGCCGGTGCCGCAGCATCGGCTTTGTATAGGAATCTCCAAGATGTATTGGTAGGCATCTTCCCATCATTGACCTTGATTAAGATGGCAATAGATAACCAGACCATGACAATAATATTCAAGAGAATATTCTCCTTATATTCATATGCCCACTTGAAGCGTAGCGTGCTCAAGTATAGGAAGAACGTGAGTGCCGAGACAGCCGTTGCCACAATAATATTTCTATATTTCCATGTTTTTAAGATATCAAAATCATCCAATTTCTGAATGGTATATTTTAGCAAACTCAGACCAATAATGGTATCTAAAATAACCGTTATAACAAATCTAAAAATATATTTTTGGTAAAACGATTGACTGAGCCATTTTAGGCGCGTAGCGACATCCGAATAAGCAACCGCCCCATAGTAGTTTTTAATGCCCTTATACGATTCTAGGAAAAAGTTCTGTTTGGCAACCAGAATATCGTAGCTATATAAAATAATATTCCCCACAATATAAATAGAGATAAAGGATGTTTGCTGAACACTTAATGCTGTATATTTAGAAAGCACATTGTTCAATAAATTTGCAATCAATGCGGAACCCAAGTAGCCGAATACACTACGCCTTTGTTCGCTGTTAAAAAACTTTACCAATGACATATCTATCTTACTTACTATATCCTAGTATTATTTTTTACTTATAGAGAGGCTGTCAAACATGCTACTATATCTTTCATCCCGATCACACTTTGTAATATATGTTAGAATCTTCTGTAGCTTTTCCCCTTCACACATACGTCCAGCATAGGAGATTAAACTCCCACATGTTTCAAAGTAACTAAACTCATCGCCCGCGCAAGCTCCTGCTCCCAGAATGGAGTCATTCAGGATAACTTCGCCCTGTAAGATATAAGGGAACATTTGTAGCGTAAGCGCATCTAAATAGACATTGTTTCCAATATGATAATCAATAAAATCCCAGAAAAAAAGTGTGATATCCATTTAGATGACTGCCCCGCGCTGCACACCAATAGAGCTTCTAAGAAAACCCAAGATCCTTGGAATGTCTATCTTTGACTGGGTGGGCTCACTAATCTTCGCGATATTGGTCGGTTATTTTATTCTAAAACTAAAATCAATTTTTAGTTATATCGTATGGTTCATGCTATGGACACTCTTCGGTATCATCGTGCATCGTATATTCAACGTAAATACAATGCTGGGTTACTACCTTGGTCTGAACCCCAAGCCTGAGCGCAAACAATGCATGTATAAAAATTGATTTACGTATCGCCGTGCCGCGCCAACCCACCATGTCTCGCATCTATACCGAATTCTATACATCCAACGGGGTTCCGATTTGGGTTGGTAAAAATGCTCACGCCAATGATATTATGACCTTCCATCTCGCCCACCCTGGCGACATTTGGTTTCATAAGGCCGACACTTCTGGCCCACATGTTATTTTACACAGCGAGGGCATCCCAATAACACAAACGGATCTAACCGAAGCCGCTCATTATGCCATCCCAAATGGCGGCCAGCTCCAGCTAAAACAAACCTATGCTGTGCATTATGCAGATGTGCTATCTGTTGAAAAAAATAAATACCATAAGGCCGGACAAGTGATCCTCACTCAATTTAAAACTCTATGCGTCAGGCTTTGAGATAAACTTGTTCATCTTGCATTCGCAGACGCTGCATTTACCTTTCGTCATCCAACGACCATTCTTTGCCTGAACATTTTCACACTCCTTCATGTCCTGTTGTTTTTTGCATTTTACGCAATAAGCCTTTGTGCAAGAAGCGGATTCACCTTTGGCCACCATGAAATATAGAACCTATTATACCACTAGAAAATAATGTTTGCGTAGGAGCGCGCCAAATAAAATTATACTTAAAGGAAAAGCTATGTTTAAAATATTTAAAAGTTTATTTTCCCGCTCCATCTCCAACTCTAGTGCCTTCGTCCCTCCTAAACGCGGCCGCAGTAATTCGCTTTCGTCGGCACCTCCCTCACCTAAAAAAACGCAACAAACCCTCTATATTATTCTACCTTATTTTAATTACTGTAGCTATGCGAGCCGTATAAAACTATTTCTGGATTTTATAAAGCGCATACATAATAAACATATGATTCGCATTGTTGTGGTAGAAGGCACTCCAAAGGGGAAAGAGTTTGATTTACCTGCTTTTGATAGTGAGAGTGTATTCTTACACATCAAAGTAGAGCTCAATGACCGCGTATGGATCAAAGAAAACCTTATTAATTTGGCCGTTCGCAATCTTCCCTCGGATTGGAATTATATGGCCTGGGTGGATGCGGATATTACCTTTCTTAATAATAAATGGGTGCAAGATACCATTCACACGTTAGATTCATCCGATGTCGTTCAAATGTTTCATTCTGCCATTAACCTCGGTCCAGATGACGAAACCCTAAAAGTAGAGAAGGGTTTTATGTATCAATATTTAAAGAGCGGTTATACCTATCATAAAAACGCTAAATACGGCTTTTGGCATCCAGGTTATGCATGGGCATGCAATCGCCATGCTTATACCAAGATGGGTGGGCTCGTAGATTTTAGCATCCTGGGTTCAGGCGATAGACACATGGCTCTTGCCCTAATCGGCAAAGTAGAATATAGTCACCCAGGCAATATCCATTTGGATTATATGATTAAATTAAAAGAATTTCAAGATAATTGCAAAGATTTAAAAATAAATTACATTCAAGGCAGTATTCTACACCACTTCCATGGTAGCATCGCAGACCGCCGTTATCAAGAACGCTGGAACATTTTAACCAAAAACGAATACAGTCCCATTAAAGATATTTATTACGACAAAGAGGGCATTTTACATTTAACAACCTATGGAGCCCGCCTGCAACCTCCCATTGATGCATATTTCCGTGGCCGCAATGAAGACGGCCTAAAAACCTAGGCCTCGATAGACGGCCTAAAAACTTAGGACTCGATAGACGGCCTAAAAACTTAGGTCTCGATAGACGGCCTAAAAACCTAGGCCTACGCCGCATAGGTAATCACTGGATACATGCCTAAGAAAGGAATGCGTACACCAAACCCATGCACGGTAAAACTCTCTCCAGGCTTTAGTTTAGCCTGCACTTCTGCGGCTGTAAAATGCAGCATAAGTGGGACATTGGCAATTCTATAAATACGCCCTTCTTTATCCGACACTAGATTGCTCATACTATTCCCTTTTCCATAAGACGTATTTGTATCCACTGTAATCTTTCTTTCAAAACGAGTGAATGCAAGTAGGCATATATAAAATACAATATACACAACCAGCACTATGATTACGTATTGAAAAAATCCTAATTCGTTCCAGAGTGTCTTATAGTTACTTAGATTATAGGCCGGCATCTATAATTATAGATCTGGTTTTATTTTTTGCCACTGCGCTTCCGGCCACCACCATACGCTGCCTGCTCTTTTCTGAGTGGTGTGGCACCCATCCATGGTTCAGGCACCGCTGCGCGCGTAGGCGCTCTTACACCAAAATAGGCTACGAATTTCTCTTTTATGTCATCTGGCATAGGGCGCATTGTATTTTTATAAAAGTGTAATACTGCTTCCATGGCTGGATCACCCATACGAATCAGCTCTTTTAATAATACATCTCGGTAACCAACCGGAACAGAGACTCTCTTTGGCACCGCCTTATGCAAATATATTCCTTTTTCCAGAGGCCGCACATTAAAGTATTCCACCGCATACTTACCATTCGTATCTTTCTCAAGTAAATGTGCGCTCTTGGTAATTAAATAATGCATAATTTCTTTTTTACCACCTCTCATAGCGTAAAAGATCGCATTGCGATTCACAAGGTCCTTTGCATTTATGGCCACTCCCGCTCCCGCCTCTTCCAGCAGCCATTTAACGATATCCACGTGACCCCGAGCACAGGCGACCATCAATGGGGTAGAGTTTAACAACCATGGCACATGGTAAGCTGCCTTAGGTAATTTCTTTAACGCAACCAGGTCACCCTTTTGCACTG
>Ga0209355_1000648_pt1 | contig 20428 bp, 15 predicted proteins | sample LauGreSBDMM110SN_3_FD_187563 | JGI IMG/M metagenome (GOLD analysis project Ga0209355, IMG submission 187563) | Freshwater lake microbial communities from Lake Michigan, USA - Sp13.BD.MM110.SN (SPAdes) (version 2) | ecosystem: Environmental > Aquatic > Freshwater > Lake | place: Lake Michigan... | reverse complement strand
TGCGATGATTTCTATCTATAATTGTGAAAAGTATATAGATAATCTTTTTCAAGAAATTCGAAAGCAAACTATCAAAAATAGTGTTGAATGGCTCATTGCTTACTACCCAACTTCATTCCCACAACAATCTGAACAAAGAGTGAGAAATAAATTGAATGTATTTCTTAGCGAAGTTCCGAATGTACAAGTATTTGAGTTCTTTAAGTCGGATATGAATTTATACGCACTTTGGAACTTTTTCCTGAAGCATGTAAGTGCTTCTTATATCACCAGTTTCCATCCCGATGATATACGTACAAAGACATGGGGTGAAGTTTGTGTTGCATATCTCGAGAAGCATGTTGATGTTGGCCTAGTGACGCCTGTTTACTACCCATGTAAAGAAAATTCATTCGTTTTATCCACTGCTCATCAGAAACCTTGGTTTTTGAAACGCTACGAGTTTCATAGAAAAAAAGCGCATGGACAGTTGCTAGAAATTCAAATGGAAGTGATAACAAGTTCTGTATTCGAAGAGTGTGAAGAAGAAAACGAGTTCCTACCAAAAGATTTATTTGCCATAGATAAAGACTTCCAAATTACCCCTTATGATATTCCAAATGCTTCACCAGTTTGGAGAAAATCTTTACATGGAAATAACAATTATTTTGATGAAACTGAGAATATACCAGCTGATCTTATCATGTGGCTCGTATTCGGAACAAAGATGAAAATGGTGCAACTTTTGAAGTGTCATGTATGGTTTCGAGTAAGTGAACAACAACTCCATAGAAAACACTTTTTCACAAAAGATACTTGGGAACTACTCTTGACAAAGTTTGCAAGTCCAGATATGATTGAGTATCTCAAAACAAAGAGAAGCGAAATCACGCCGCTAAAATCAAAGGAAAATAAACGTGATATGAGCACAAGTAATTGTCTAGAACTCTAAGATTATAACCATTCCATACCATTAATTTACGAGATTTTCAAATTCACTATAGTGTAAACTATTTATGGAGTAGAATATGTAATAAACTCTCGTTAAACTAATTAAACTTAAAACTCTTTCCATTTCTAAATGCCCAAGTATTACCCTGAAATTGAAAAACGCCAATATTTACTGAAAGAAGCACTTGCAGGACAGACAAGAGTACCCCTACTGAACGATGACGAAAGGGCACTTTATGAAGAATACAACGAAGTACACTCCGTCATACAGAAACAACAAATTCATGTGAAGAAGTCGATTGGTCTTTGTGAATATCTTCTTGAAGTTTACGATGTATATATTGAACGATTACAGAACCTATATGACACTATGAATTCTCTTGATCTGAACCTTAATGCTTCTTATGACAGTGGAGATGTGAGATATAAAGAAACGCTTGGGTATATTTGTTGGGCAGATAAGGTGGAAAAAGCTTTACGTGAAGTTCTTGAGTTTCCAAAACACCAGATTTTAAGCAATGAGCATTTGTTTTACCATGACAGTACATGTGTAGACGAAACGTGTTTCAAAGAAGTTTTCAATTTTGGTGTGAGTGGATCAAACTTCGATGACTATTCATCTGTCAGAAGAACAGTATCAACTGATAACAATCTAAGATCAAACTGTTATAAAATTGCTTTTGGTTACTCTTTGAATATCGTGTCAGCAACATGGTATGTACATAACTTCAATAACTATCCAGTGGCTCTTAACTTTCCCATGGAATCAGACATTTATTCTTCTTTTGATGACACTGATCTTACAACCTTTCTACACAGTTATTCTGAACATTTAATGGCTGTTCATGAACATATTAATTATGTCACTGGTAATAAGAATAATCTTTTCAGTGACTACGTTGGTTGTAAATCTATTTCGGATAGTACTACTCGATACTTAAAGTTTGTCAATGATGCGCTGAATGATCTAACGTCCATTGATACCGATGAAATTCGTTCTATGATTGAAAACGGCAATCAGTTAAAACAGCAACTTTCAGAGCTGAAAGTTTACGACTCTGGTAAAAATGTATTTGGTGATCATGGAAAATTTTTCAGTACTACCAGTTGTAAATGTAATAAGTAGATGTCACTATAAACACATCGCAACTTCTTATGTGGAAAAATGATCATTTGATCAAATATATACTTCTTGATAAGTAAGAGCTAAATATCTCACAAATATCTCACAAAGAATAATATCTCACAAAGAATAATATCTCACAAAGAATAATATCTCACAAAAAAAAATTTCGATTCAGTCATAATTTAGACCATTTATCTGTGATTTGAACATATGGTTCTTACGAAGACGAAAATAAATGAAATTTACATACTGTCCGCCAACAAAAATTGATATTTCAAAAGAAGATGTGTTTAGATTATTGACAACTAAGGAAAATGACAACGTAAAAGGAGACGAAATTACTGTGTATAATGCTCGTCTAACATCATTTTTCTTCGCTATCGATCCCAAATGTTTCACCGAAGACTTTCATAAAGAGAGACAACAAGAAATTAAAATGAAAGTCGATGGTACAAAAATTCCTAATATTCAGATACACGAAGGTGTAAACTCTTTAATATCCGTGAATTTTGATAGTAGGAGTACAAGTATAAGAGTCACTGTTGAAAATGAGTTATTTATGTTTGAAGTCTTCATAACTATATAATTTTTTTCATCGGTGTATATAAGTAAAAACTTTGAGTATATACCATTAAAATACGGCATTTTTAAAATATTATACCATAATTATGGTCATAATTTAGACCACTTCCCTTCTCTTTCAAATATTAGTTTGACTATACCATATCTGAGTATGAGTGCCTACGTTTTTGGTAAAACGCTTGGATTTGGCACATATGGTACAGTTTTTAAAGCTTCACGACGTATCGATGGGGAAAGTGTGGCCATCAAGAAGTTTAAGTACACACCGTGTGATAGTCAAGGTATACCAAGTAGTACTCTGCGAGAATTTTCCATTCTTAAAAAACTCGACCATAAGAACATCGTGAAATTGATAGAAATTTTTTTTTGCGATGACCACAGTAATCAACTATATATGGTCCTTGAACTGGGTGAAATCGATCTAAAAAAGTACATCGACCAATTTAAAGATTTTCGTGGTAGTCTCAGAGACCAATTGACCCCACAAATTCGACCTATTACAATTCATATTCTTCAGGGATTGGACCACTGTCATAAGAAAGGAATTATACACAGAGATCTGAAACCAGAAAACATACTTCTCTTTCGTGACGGAACGGCGAAAATAACTGACTTTGGTCTGAGTAGATACGTTTCTGGTTCACGTGATTTGACAAAAGACATGGTGACCCTTTGGTACCGATCCCCTGAATTACTTCTCGGCTCAACAAAGTACGACTCCTCGGTGGATATATGGTCACTTGGAGCGATTGTTGCAGAAATGATAAAGCGTGTGCCTCTATTTCCAGGAAAGACAGAAATAGACGAAATTTTCCATATTTTTAAAATATTAGGAAGTCCTACTGAAGCTACATGGCCTGGAGTCACTGCGCTCCCGTACTTTCCATCATCGCTTCTTCTGAGTGCATGTGACATAACGACAGTATTGCAACCAAATTTTCTGTCTTCTGAAGAATTTCGTATCTTACTTGAACTATTAAGAAAAACGTTTTCTCTTGATCCTCGAAAGAGAGTGACTACTACAGAGGCTTTACGACTTTTTGATATGTAAAAAGCTTGAACAGTTTCTTCGATCTTTATATGATCAACTCTCTAGAGTAAGAGTATTTAGAACATTTTCTACCAAGACAAATACTACTACATATGCCGCTACATAAAATACTACTACTACATATACCGCTACATAAATACTACTACATTTAAGTATTATTAGGGTTAAACGTTTAACGTATATGGAGAGCAAATCTAAAAAGTTTGGCGATAAGCATACTCGACTTTAAAATATCTTCTTTCGTCATTCTCAAAAACCATTCTGGAAACCCTGGTGCAGTATTATAAATGGGTATGAAAGTAAGTTTTGGTTTACAGATTTCATCAATCTCTTCACTTGATAACATTCGTTCATTTGTCAGCTTTTCACCCAAATGATCTCGTTCTACACAACGACTTGATACATGATGATATGCCCAAGTAGAGTCTTCATTCTGTAACTTAACTATATGTTTCCAGAGCAAATCTTTTCCAAGACAATGGTAGTTTTGTCGTAAACGTTGAGGTTCAAATTTTAAAATTTCTTCTGTTTCTTCCAATGCACTTGTAACAAGCTTTCCTTGAGGAAGTGAAATCATACACCAGTTTGCTGGTCGTGGACCACCATTTTCTCTCTTCGCACAGTCGTTGTAGTAACATCCAAACCCAATATAGTCAAGCTTTTCAGATACAAGTTTATCGACATATACTTTCAGAGAACGAAAGACAATCATGTCCGAGTCCAACCAAATGCCACCATATTTTTTCAATAAAAGCAAACGATAATAATCTGTCTTTTGAGGGATGTTACACACTCTATCTAAATCTTCTATACATATCTCGGACTTTGTAATGTACTTATAAATGGTTTCTTGATTTAGTGCAATCACAGAAAAATCTGTGGATAAGTTTTTGAGTATTGTGTTCATACAAATTTCTAAGTATGCTGGTTTTTCAGTAATACCTGGTTTGTACTCCCAGTAAAGCCATATAATATATGGTGATTTCATTTGGTACTGAACTAAATTTCCCTCGAAAGATTTTTTATTAACTAATTTCTCATCTAGTTACAAAAAGTAGAAATTATTTTCAGCCCAAAAAAAAGTACCAACACTTTTCATGAGTCAAAATGTACTTCCATATTGGTATATTTTTTTCTCTCATTAACTCTAAAAAAGGTAATCATTGAAAAAAATATATAACCCCTCGCTCAAAATAAAAATGCCTTTTTATAAAATTCAACTAGACGTTCCTGAGGATGTTTTAGCAGGTATCCATGATATATGCCGTCTTTTTGTCATTCAAGTGGTAGCACAGTTCCTTCTTTTTTGCTCTGATTCCTCGAAGTTTCCTTTCTTCTCAAGTACATTTTTCCAGACACTACTTTTCTTACTCACAGGAGCGGCTGTGTACTGGTTGTTAGTTATACGCAAAGTAGTACAGTTTGAAACAACCCAAGGTCAAACTGGATTAGTATCGGAACATTCTCCAGAGTATCCGTCGAGAATCTTATAGATATGTTTATTGTTGTTGTTGTTGTTGTTTTGTAAAGTTTGAAACAACTGTTCAAGCCTCGGTTGAATTTTACAGAATAATATAAGGATACATGAATATAAAAGTAAGTAAGGTTAAAAAAATAATTGTTTGATTTATTTTGTAGAAATGGCTTCTTTTAATGTCACTAACATACATAGTAATCTGTCTTCGAACGCAAACACAAACGTGAAAGTAGATAATTCATTTTATTTGTCTCTTTTACAGCGGATTTTAACCACACGTTTTGTTACTGACAAGACGACCGGAAAGTCGAACAAATTTTTATTTGGAGAGAAACAAAGTGATGCGGTGAAAATTTTATGTAATATATGTAGTGAAGCAGAGAAACGTTTCAAAGAAGATGTTGTCTTTCTTCGCCTACCAGGGAAAGCTCCTACGATCATTATTGGCGACTTACATGGTCAGATACATGACTTGCAACGAATTCTCTTCGATATTAAGATTGATCCTATTAAGAACAGGTACTTATTTCTAGGGGATCTTGTGGATCGTGGAGATTGGAGTATTGAAGTGGCTACCATCATATTTCTCATGAAGATTCTTTTTCCCAAAAATGTGTTTGTACTACGAGGAAATCACGAGTGTCCACTAGTAAATAATATTTATGGATTTCAACAGGAATGTTGTAGGACATTCAGCGAAAAAACAGCACAAGGGGATGTATATGGAATGGTTGTTTGGGGGTGTTTCAATAGCAGCTTTCAGTACCTTCCCTTATGTGCTCTCCTTCAAGAAAAAATATTCTGTACACATGGTGGAATTTCTCCACATCTTGACAAGTTAGATGATCTTGATTTCATTGATAGAAATAGCCTTGCAACTATTCCAGATGACGGAATCGTATGTGATTTAACATGGGCAGATCCCGAAGAGAACACAAGCGATACTGGATATACAGACAATGAACGTGGTTGTTCAGTTGTTTTCAACTCCAAAGTTGCGAAAGAATTTTGCGAAAAGTTTGGTTTATACTTTATTTGCAGGGCACATCAGATGGTTGACAATGGGTTTGAATTCTTTGCAGACAAGCATCTCATAACTGTGTTTAGTGCCTCCAATTACTGTGGTGACGGTGAGAATACTGGTGCTGTGCTTTGTGTGCTACCTGAAGAACCATTGTCGTCAACATCTCCACACCATATACACCCGAAACAACCATCTTTGCCATTTTACTGCTCTTTTGTATCTTTTCCTGTTATTTCCAATGTTAGCGATGTATCTCTTCGATCTCTACCGTTTATGACCGCATCTGGAAAAGACTTCTTTGTTTCGTTAAACTCAATAGAGAATCAAGAAGATAGTATAATAAATTGTGTAAACAAAAATAAAGGAGTAGTTGAACATCGTAAAAAAACACAAAGATCTCCATCACCTTTACCATATCGTCCCTCATCTCCCTTTCCAAGGAGCACTACTATAGGCGGACAAACTGGAAGTGTCAATAGATCCCAATCCTTATCCACATTTACTCGTTTATCCAATCAACAACCAGTAGTAGCAGTTAGATCACTCTCTACACCCAAAATACCCACTAGATCTTCCGTGGAGAACACAATAAATAATATAAAAGTTGTCAGAATAAATACTTCACTTTCGTTGGGTTAATCTATTTTTTTCCTTACTCTTTTTTTTAGTTTTTTTTGCTCTCGCTTTCCTCGGTTTACCAGACTTCAAACCACCTCTACGTATTTCTGCACCACCTTGCCGCCCCCGAGAATCGTCATTTCTTTGGTTAACTCTAAATTGGTCACCATTATAATAAGAATTATCAGTCCCATAATTCTCAAAAAAAATACGACGAGAAGGATTTTCATTACGTATCAAAGCATCTTCATTACGTCTCAAAGCATCATTACCGAATTTTCTTCCTTTTTCACTTATCTGATTAAGCTCCTGGTATAAAGTCCGTCGAATATTTGTATCACTTTCACTTTTCATAGCATCAAAGTAAAGACTAGTTTCAACTTTACGTAGTTCTTTCGCCGTTTCTTGAATGATTACTTGATCTCCATTCTCAAGAGCTCGTTTATAGTCTTCAATAGCTTTATCCATCAATTCACTACCACTTTTCTGAAACTCTTGTTTATAGTCCATAAGTGAAGAAGAATTTTTACTCGAACCTTCTTTTGAGAGTTGAGTCCATATATTTCCTTTGACTAGTTTTGGATTGTCTCCATTAAATGTATCTCTAATCCAATCACGTCGTACTTTTTGTAGCGTACCAATATCGTTTTCATCATTAAATATGACATCAACCATTTGTACTTTGGATTGTTGATTGAAAAGAACTTGGAAGTGTAAGAATGAACTATAGTCATTATGTGTAACTGTTTTCCAGAAGGACAATAATTTATTATTAAATATATAGAGTTGTGGTGATGGTGGTGGTGGTGGTGGTCGTGGTGCTGCTACTGCTGCTGGTATGGAAAATTGTTCACTCATGGAAAACTGTTGGTCTATGTTTATACAAGTAGTTTGTAAGTTGAATGTAAATTGATCACCATAGACTATTGCCATATTTCTAAGAACGTGTTTTATAAATACGATGATGGTTCCTGGAACACTACCTGAAAGAAGTTTGTTATTAATGACTCCTTCAGAATTAAAAACTACTGATTGTATTGGATCTACAGTAGAACTTTTTAAGACACGACATATACGTTCAACTGTTCCAACCCCGTGTACCGTTATAGGAGTTGGTAGTACTGGCACTGCAACAGTTGTTTTGTCCACTTTATATTGAAGTGAATTGTTAGTACCAAGGTAATTAAATTTAAGTTTAGAAAAATGGTAAGTTTTATCACTTAATAGGAGTGTATTTTTCGTGGTAAGTCCAATAGTAGTAGCAGCAGCAATTCCTGCAAGAATAGTTGTAGATATGGGAAGATCACAAAGAACAATGAAATCATTTTTTTTTAGAAATCCTGTATAGTCCACTTTTATCACTAAATCTTTAAAATCTATGTTATTAGTATCGTCACAACAAGAACGAATACTTGCATAATCTATAGAAGCATTCTTCGCAGTAATGGATAAAGTGGCGACATCTAATGGACGAGGAGGAGGATCGTCTAAAAACATGTTATTTTTCACAACATTACCGACCTGCTTGGTCGCCGCTATAAAGGCAAGTGCTGTAGCTCCATATCCAAGTCCTGATAACCCAACAGTAGTAGCAGTAAGTCCAGCAACAGCAGAAATCGGTTCCATAAATTGATCTTTTCTAATTCGTTACTCTTGATAAAAAAGGTATTAGATACTTAAAATATGAGAAAGACTTTTTTTGAATAACAATTTAGAAAAAAATATATTTATTTTTTATTTCCACTGTACAGATGTAGTGGAATGATGGCACAGTCTTCAACAGTTTGACTATATGAACGCTGTTTAGAATCTACTTCAGTAGTTTCAATGCATCTGTTTACAGAGACCGAGATATCTGTAACATTTCCCTTTGTTGAGTATAGTCCGATAATTTCTTTCACCACTGGTTCTCGAACAACATCCTCGCTACTCATTTCAATCATACCAATACTTTTAGTACACGATTCACTTTTAAGTTTTAACGAAAAATCTATAAGACCATTATTAAATTCTCCAATATCACTTTGTTGAGCGTCTCCAGTAATAATCATTTTACTTCCTTTTCCAATCCGTGTTAGTAGCATCAACATTTGATTCGGTGTACTATTTTGCATTTCATCTGCAATAATAATACTGTTCAGAAAGGTTCGCCCTCTCATAAACCCAAGTGGGGATATTTCTATATGACCGTTTTCAACCAAAGCCTGAATCTCTTTTAAAGTTAGATATTCTTGAAAAATGTCGAAGATCGGACGAGTCCACGGATCCATTTTTTGTCCAATTGATCCAGGAAGAAAACCTAAATTTTCCTTCTCTACACATACAACGGGTCTAGTCAAAATAATTTTCGTTACATTTTTTGCCAAAAGTTGACTTATCGCATAATCACACGCTAACTTTGTTTTTCCGGTACCAGCTGGGCCCGTAACGAGAAGAATTTTCTTGCTACTATCATTCAATAAATTCTTATAAATGTATTGACCATGAGTTCTAGGAGAACAGTGCGAGACAATGGAAATTGTCTTGAGTGATTTAGAGTTTACTTTACTTCTTGAAACTGATCCTTTTCCTAAAGTATTACGAGTAGTAAAAAGTAACGCAGAAAATAAACAATGTGTGAGTTGCATTGAAATTAATTGTGTATTATAAATTACTTCTTATACTTATATTCGAAGACGTATGAACTTCTGAAATCATTTTTTTACACTTCTGAAATCATTTTTTTACACTTCTGAAATGTTTTTTATTTTTTCCCTGAGGTAAATTTCTTTTTCGTGAAGACTTTCTCATTTTACGTGTCCTGAACTTTCTTTGGTTTCTACCTCCTCTGTAATTATTGACTGTGTTTGCTGCAGTGGTTTTTTGTGGGACGGGAGACGGAACGACAGTAGTCGACACAGGATTATTTCCTGCATCGTCAGCAAAGTTCGATGGGTTCATCTGTGTATATTTATCAATATTGTTCTCTAATGTTCTCAGACTTTTTTTGTAAGTTACAGCCGTTAACTGTACTACAATAGAATCCGTTGATAGGGAGGATTCCTTTCTATAGGCTTCAAAACTTACTTTACTTGATTCAAATATCAAGTTATCGTCTTCTTCAATTAAGGTATACTCGTCATTTTCGTCTAGAATCTTTACCACCGTTTTTAAATTTGTATAGCCTGGATCTACTTTTAGTTTATATGCATTTTCATCCTTTTTTATAAACGTGACTTTATACGTAAACATATTCAGAAGAACCTTCACTACACCACTTTCAATTTCTTCTTCCGGTCCACTTAACTTACAAACCAGTAATGACGGAACTAATGTGGGTATTGTGGAGTTTTTTTTATTTGCCGCCGCCTGTATTTTTAGAACTTTAGAAAATTCACTTAGATCCCACAGGCCCCAACGACCTCTTGAGAACTTTATATAAAATGTACACTTAGTTGTAGTCGATTCTCCATATAAAAAGACTTCGCTACGTTTTGGACTACGAAGTAAAAATACTTTCGTTTCCAAATAGTCGTTTGACAAAAGACCATATAGTTTATAATCTATCATTGAAAATCCTACCGCTTGTGTCCATGTTAAGGTTTTATTGTCATCTCTAAAATCTGGATCATACACCTGTATTTCATCTTTTACATCTTTATCGCCTATCTTATTATCATTTTTTTTACGAAACTGTACAGTCATTAGTTCAAAAAATACATTATTTCCAAGAGACATTAGTTCTATTAACTGTTTGTGTTCACTTTTCATCTTCTTATAGGCAAAAAAGATATACAATTTTGGACTATACAAGTTAAAAGAGAAGGTTCGTATAGATACTGTACTTGTACTAGTCTCTAGCTTTTCAAGTTCTTTTCTGTAGTTTAAAAAGTCTTCATAGTATCTTTGTTCAAATTTATATTTTTTTAGCCTAACGCTTTTTTTCAAAGAGGAAGCGACATAAAGGACAAGTACCCAGCTCTTCGAATCCGTTGAAACAAATTCTTTATATTCTAGGAAACGTAAGTTTTCAAATATTTGTGTATTAAGTAATTTATATTCGTCCAGTGTTATCTTATTCCCTCTCTTTGTCATCCAAAATTCAGTAATTTGTTTTGTTTTTGTAATATTTAGTAATTGTACCAAAGCTGGATTTATAAGACTTTTCTCCAACTCCTCAGCCTTCCTAGCCACCATTGTTTTAAACTCAGAATCCACATCCAAGTAGAACTTCCGATAAAGTGAATATGTAAAAAGTTCTGTAAACATTGCGTAGTCTTTTTCTTCACTCTGACTCGGAAACAAACTAACCAAATATGCATTTGGTATAAGTAAATTTTGTCTTAAATTAAATCTATCGAAATCAAGTTCCCAATCTAAAGAAAAATTCACGAGAGGATTATCTGGAAGGGGATCAAATTTTCCTCCTGGAAGGGGGGAATGCTTCAGAAGTGCATTTGTCAAACGACGAAGAGAAGAAGAGGTCAGTGCTCCTTCATGAGAAGTATTTTCGGTATCTAGACGTATTTTCTCAGACAAATAGTGCTCAGTGAAAACTTGTAGTATACTGCTGCTAGTACTGTTAGTAAGTTCTGTCGGAAGACTTCTCTTCATATATTCAAGACCATACTTATTACGTACTTGACGAACAGTCGTAACACGTCGTCCTGTAAAAGCCAGGATTAGTCGAACAAGATATCGTGAATGTTCACCTGGTAAATATCGTGATACCAAAATAAACTTTTCTACTTTTTCCTCTTTACCGGCAATGGAAGATTTATCGACAAGATCTTTCTTGCCAAATTTATCTAAGTACTCTTTATTTATAATAAGTTTCTCTGTGTTTTTTAGAGTACCTGTATACTTTCCTCTTGTTCCTGAGAACCAGTACTTACTAGATGTACTGTCACCTAATCCAGTGACTTGACCAAATCCTGATTTTAGTAATGGTAAAATCCTGATTTCACTAACACTTTCACTTTCATCGTTTTCACTAACACTTAGCATCTGTTTTTTTCTGGACTGCCAAATAGGGACCTGATATAAACCGGAAAGTAGTTCACTTAAATTCTTTAAAGGATCAATATCGAAAAACCCATCAGTCTCTTTTTCCTCCTCTTTTGACAATTCTGACTGGAAAACGGAATCATTCACACCTTTACCCAGTGAACGATGTAAAAGGGAACGAAAAAATGAATCAGATGGTGTTCTACTTTCATAAATGGAATCATAGTACTTTGTCCCAGGTGTGACAGTGACTTCAAATGAGCCACCAGTTTTATAAGTTTCGGAAGATATAGCTTTTTGGTACATTGCACGTTTGTCATTGGCAATGCCCTCTAACATCAATTTCGTGAAAAGAAACACTCTGACAGTATCTGTACTAGGATCGTCACCCGTCTCTGGAGTATATATAACAAAAGGAGTAGTACTACCAATAAGATCAATATCGATTGTACCGGCAACTTGTCGTGTCATAAAATGTGGATTCCCTCTTTGAGGATCATCTTCTGGAATGCTGCTTGGGTCTTTCATTATATAGGAAGAGTGGCCTTTACCATCCTTTTCTAAGTTTTCAAATTCCTTAAGATCACATTCTACTCTTATAACATTATAAGATGTATTCTCAGATTCTTCTCCAATAAAGGCAACAACCATTTGTTTTTTTCCACTGCTGTTATTTTTTAGATGTATCATAAACTTCTCTGTGAGAATGACTTTTTCATTTTTATTTTCTATAATAAACATTTTCTTTGGTACTGGTCGAAGGAAGTAATTACGAATCAATTTAAACTTACCAAAAAATTTTTCTGATACTAACGCCGCCTCTAGAAGAACAGGTGCTTCATAATCCATAAAATCAAATGTCCAATTATCATGTTTTTTTTTCAAGTAATTTGCAAAAACTCCTGTTTTCCTTGCAAAGTAATTGGTTTCGAAAAACTCGTCGAAAGAACAGCTCAGAACTGGAAGTACTTGTCTATATCCAAAAGAATTCGCTTCTTCACTAGCAGAATCTTCACTAGCAGGAACACTCATATTTTATTTCTATATTTTCTTATACAAACTCTGTATGAAAAAATGTCTCACTTAAATTAAGCTGAAGAAAATATTATACACTTTTCCAAGACCATTTTTTTTGTTTTTTTATAGTATAAATGGGACTAATTGGTGCTTCTTTAAAATCTTGTCTTTCGTATCTTATGTTCACTTCTTATGTTTCCTTTGAATTTGCAAAAGAACAGGATTATCGCAGTATTTACGCCTTTTTACTTTTCGCAGATATTTTACTGAATGGGAACTTTGACTTTACTAATATTTTACTTTGTATAGTAAAATTAATTATATACTACTCTGTTTCCGAGTACTTCAGTGAAATGATTAAAACAAATGTTTTTTATCGTGTACTTGTCGGTAATGAAAGTAAAACTTTAGTTTTTCCACTCCTTAGTTTTATAATTGTTGATATGTGGTTTTAATTTTTTTCTCCAACTCTAAGTTTTGTTTGTTTGAGCTCATAAGCACTTATTGTGCGGTGAAAGTATTTCGTTTGATTTCTCATCAAGAAACATAAGGAGTAAAAGTGACTGTAGAAATAGTGACCGTGTACTTTCAATTATTACCCCAACAAATGCTTGTAGTACTTAGTATTACTTGTTTCTTTGTACTGGTGATCATAGTCTTTTTATGGTGGTATATAGTAGAAGAAAGCTTGTGTGCTGCAAATGAACAAACAATTCCAAATGCTATTTCAATTCACGAAGAAAAGTCATCTCACGATGACAAAAGTAGCGAGGTAGATAAAGAAGATGATCTGATAATCAGAGCAAATAATCATCTTAACAGTATCAGTGAGGATGATTTGAGTTTTCTTGACAGTTTAGTTGCAGAAAACGATGAGCATTTTGAAAATATAATTGATAAAGAGGACGTACCTCTTATGACAACTATATCATCATTTCAATATGAAAATTGTTATGATCTAGGGGTGTCGCAAGCAGATATAGGTTTAATTGTGCCATTTTTAGCACACTCTACAGACTTTAACTTTCGACCATTTCAACTTGTCGAAGACTTGTTGAAAAACCAAACAGTAGATGCTCTTCAAACTGAATTCGGAAAGAAAATTACGAAAGAAGTCATAGGAAACACATGGATAGCAGGAAACGTACTTTATGTATTGTCCTTTAAACACAGTGGTGGTGATAAGGACTTTATAGGTTGTGTATGCGTAGATAGACATCAATTTTATCCTTTCATAAGCAATCTTGTCGTCCATACACGTTTTCGCCGGAAGAAATTTGGTCAACTACTGTTGAGACTTGCCGAAAGATACGCAGAAAGATTTCAGTTTCCAAGTGTGAAACTTTGGTGTACCGAGAAGTTGGTTCCATACTATGAAAAACAAGGTTATGGAAAAGAAAGTTACGACAATGAACAGCAAGTTTTCATTCTTTATAAACCATTTGAAAAGAAAGTTGTACACAAATGATCCAAATGATCCAAACGATCCAAACGATCTCTGGACCATGACGAGTGATCGTCATAATTTAGAGGCTTCGAGACTGTATTTGTGTTTTAAGTGAACAAAATGCAAAACAACTACCACTTAAGATCAAAGGATACCACTTTGAGTAAGCAAGGGAATAATAAAACACTCTTTGATGACTGGTTTAGTGTCACAAAGGGTATAACCAAGGAAGAAATTCTCGTCAGATATTTTTTTGATCCATTGATAACTTATAGACGAAAACTGGAAGACTTGCAGGAAGTGACTGATGCATATCGACCTTCCAATGAGATTGCCAAAAAAAATGTTCGTCAAACTCTGAGTAATTTGTATTTGGACTTGAAACTCAATGGCCATGTTCTTACACTTGATGATTGTCGAGCGTCATTTTCTAGACACTTAAACAAAGTACTGAATTTACCAAGAGATAAGATTCATGTTCCAAATCCATTTGTATCTCGTAGTATAGTATCTCAAAACAAATGCATCGTTTATCCTCATAAGGTTGGTAGTATGATTCGAAATCTTCACGCTACTCATAAACCATTTAGTCTGATTTTTCTAGACTATACAAGTACCTGGAAAGGTAGTATAAGTACTAGCCCTAGTAGAGACATCGAGAGCATTTTTCAGTACATGAAGCTGACAAAAGTAAGCGTTCTCGCAATTACTATTTGCACTCGTACTACTACAAAGAAGAAAAGATATCTAGAAGACGTTGATGAAGCCAAGAAGTTCGTAGTAAAGTGTGCGAGTAAGAGACCAGGATGTCATACTCGTTGTGTAAATGTGACTACATATGGTGTGATTGCAACCATGATTTTTGTTGTATCAATTTGATACAGACATTGTATTTTTTTACATCGACATATTTCATGGTTTATTTTATTTCGTCGTTTCTCATAAAGTACTAGTCGTAAATTACATTGTATTTCTTCATTAAGTATTTAAATATTAGGTATTAAGTATTAAGTATTATGGGTGTTCAAATATAAAGACATGAAACTACTTAATAAGTAATTAGATTAAAGTTATTGTATTTTTTTTATCAAATTACTAAAAAATGAGTTCTGAAGGCAGTGTCATGCATTTACATTTCAATAAAGATGGTAGCATACAGTCAAGAAATCCCGATATGCCATCACAAAGAGAGTTAAAAGATGCTTTTCAGTACATCATTCAGCAAAACACTCTTCTACATGAAGAAATTTCTCGATTGCGTACAGAACTTAGCACACTGAATGTCGATAAAAAAACTTTAAGACGTGAGAAGACAGAGGCAGAAGAAGAAGTGTACTCCCTGGAACGCTCAAAAACTCTTTTGAAAGGTTATTTAAAAAATGAAGTGGAACTTGACAATTACTATAAAATTATTTTATTTGAGTATGAAGGAAAATTCGATCTATTTAGGAAAGAATTTCTTTTTTTCCATAGAATTATTTCTATACAAGTGATACTTTTTGTAATTTTAAAATTGGCTCTTACTGCACTATATTACATTAATTTCCATGGACTCTTGTACGAATTCGTAAATTTGAGCATGATGATTCTTCTCTTTGGTAGCTTTGTAGAGAGTGTCAGGAAAGCCAGAACAGTATTTCTGAAAATTGCCAATGCTGACATGACAGACGAAATAAAAGATACAAAAAAACAAATTATAGAAACATTGAAAGGGAATGATTATATCCATGATCTAATCGACAGTATGTAACACTACGATAACTACACTTTGTGTAATAATTTTTTTCCAAGATAAAATTTCCAGCATATTTTCTTCACAAAATTACATAAAACTTAGATGATATAAAAACTGCAAACGTAGAACAAAACAAAACGTCATAATCTCTTCTTCCCACTTGTTGTAAATCGGCGTCAAATTTATTACTTTATTCGTAGAGCAAGTGTCAATATCTCTTCTTCTCATTTGAAACAAAAATGGGTATTGATTTACTAAACACTCTTCCATTGCATATCATTCGAGATCTTAAGTTCTACAGTTTAGAACCTCCTCTCCCTGATCATGTTCGAAGTGATCTCGTACACTATTCGAGCTACGTAAGTAGAATACTGAACTCCTTCGGAGAGGAAAAGTTACATCTTATTCATGAGGTTATCACAGAAGCTCTGAATGATGGATTTCCCCTTTATTTTTACATTTCGGAATACTTGATAAATATTACCAAACGTCATCCATATGTGAAAGGTTATGGACGTAAAACAGTTGGATCGCCACTATTTAACACCTTTTTTGAAGATCTTCAAATTTTCAGCGGGTCAGTTGAAAAAAAAGAAAATATCAGATTTCAAAGAGTGTTTAGTTCTCTTTTTACTTCCTCAAGTGCATCGCCAATCCAGTGTAAGACAAAAATTAAGTTAATTATCTCTCTTCTCAGTGTGGCCGAAAGAGAAGCTTTACTGTTGAAGTTGAAACGTTAGACGTTTTCATTTTCTTCTGTCTTTACCAATTCGGTGCGATGTGAAAAACATAGACACAAATTTCCTATAAAAAAATGAAGATAACTATAAACAACGTCTTTACTTGTAGAGAAAATAGTTTATAACATTTTATAGGTAGGGAGCTAATATACTATGTCTGATGAACCACTTGCATGCACCAATAAGTTATTTCCTATTTTTACTAGAAATAAAATTAGAGATGATGTTTTTGCGATCACAGACAAAGAGAGTACTCCTTCAAATTCTCTCAAAACAGTAAAAGTAATTAGTACCAATATGTTTGATGATCATCAATTAGAATTTATTAACATGCCGATTGACTATAGTGGAAAGTTTTATGGTATACCTGGTGGTGGAAAAACAACTGCCATTGTAGAACGTCTGCGTCGAGCAATAAAAAAACAATTGATCCCAGAATCCAATGGATTCTTATTAGTAACATTCAGCAATCAAGGTGTGAAAGATTTTATTGAAAGGGGGTGTGATGATACTGTCTTTAATAGAGACACCGTAAGTACGTTTCATTCGCTAGCTGGTAAGATTTTATCATTTCTTGCGAAAATGAGTAGTAGAAACGATATCGAATTTTCAGTTGGCGAGACAAGTTTAAAAAAAGTGGTGAGTTACAGCACTAGTATTATCCTGAAGGTATCATCTGAAGTGCTAAGAAGTATTCCATTCCTTCGAGATGTACGATGTACTACCATCGATGAAGCACAAGATATCAATTCTGACCAGTATACGTTTATAAAAGAGTTGTCGAAGAAGTTGACTATTCCACTTGTACTTGTAGGTGACCCGAATCAAAGCATTTACGAATTCCAAGGTGGTTCAAGTATCTACTTGGTGGAGCATCCAGGTTTTTGTGTTCAGTCAATAGTCAATTATCGATCATCGCCCGAAATAGTAGATGTTTTAAATGCAATAATGCCAATACCACTTGCACATGGCTTGAGAATGACTTCTTCACTTGATGATACAATAACTTCTTCACGTAAAAAACCACGTCTTTTAATTGGTTCTATGCGTGACATACTTGGTGATATTTTGATAAAAGTCAAACATTTTTTACTGAAGGGGGAAATTGGGAAGACGATGGCAGTTATTGGACCAGTGAAGAATTCACGGATACAAAATGAGAAGTACACGAGTTTGGCTTTAAATACAGTACTAAAGTATCTTCAAGGAAATGATATTCCATGTGTTCGTCATTATAGAGTTTCTGATGACGACGGAAACGATGAGAAACGATCACATAACAAAAAGAAACGATTGCCTACCAAATCTACAGAAAAGGACGTTTCATCGGGGTCCAAGATACATTTCATGACAGTTCATGCATCAAAAGGGTTAGAGTTTGACGATGTAATTCTCTTAAATTATCAGTTGAAAACTCAGTCAAGAACTGTAGAAGATATGAAACAGTACCGTTCTTGTGAGTACATTTGGTACGTAGGATTTAGTCGCCCAAAAGAAACTCTGAGTGTCTATCATCTTGAAGATAATGATATTTGGCCAGGATATGAAGAACAACTTCAGAAGCATGGTCTAATGAATGCATACAGTTTAAATGGTTGTAAAATTGTAATAAGAAATAAATAGGCTTGAACAGTTGTGGTTTCAAACTTTATTAATTCTTTACAAATTCTAGGACTTTTTATAATGCGATTTGTGAAGTTTTCGTTCATATTATTAGTATTGGAGTAGTAATTATGAAACAAATGCTAACCCACCCATTCCTGCTAGAACTCTAAAAATATTATAGTTAACTGAGTATATAATTACATTATACTGATATTTAGGTGTCGATATTCCATCTATAGTAGTGGTCAGAGGTATAGGTTCAAAACTAAGTTTGAGTTGAGCACTGTGAATTCTTGACATATTACAAGTCCCAGAAGGCTGGAATTTTGTAGGTTCAAGAGCAAAGGAGTACAAATGTATACCTTCATATTTATTCCGAATTCCGTGTTGGTAAATCTGTGTATTTTGAAAGTAGTCAAATTTTTGAGTGGAAAAACGTTCTTGTCCATTAAAGAGGATAGTGGAGTGTAAAATTGGATATCGTTTAAAATAATTAAAATTGAATTTATGTGGTAACAAACCAGATTCATAGGCTTGCCATGCAGTATCAACGAGCGTTGCTTGACTTGCTCCTACTGCGTTTTCATTTGTAAAGATAACCGATGTCTCTCCAATTGTATTACGAATGAACGCAATTGAACCAGGATCGATACTACGCAGAGGCCATTTCGTATAGTTCCCGAATATATTATTGGATGCGAAGTCGTCTCTCTGTACCATCCAAAGTAATTCTTTTACAGGATTTTGAAGTGTTAAATTAATAGTTGCATTCGATGAATTATAACTAGTATGTTCAATTCGGATTACCTGTTCGATAAGGTACTCGTGTGTAACATCTGCAAATCGTTTTCGTTCGTCTTCATCCAAGAAAATATAGTTTACTTGTAAACGAGGATTAAATCCCCACCCTACATATGGATTATTGACTGCCGATAGATCTTGACCATACGTGAAGGTATTACTGTCCATGAGAGAAATAAAATTCTGTATTGAATGAGTTGGCTCACTCAGTGAAGGAATAATACGTTGACCGAATGTATTAGTTTTGGGTATTCTATTATCGGTAATTGTATAGAGGGAAAGAAGAGGTTTCAGTTCCAGTGACACCACTACATCATGATACTGTAAAGCGACCAAAGGAAGAGCTAGACCAAAACTTTGTTGGAAGAAAAAATTGAGAGGAACCGTAATGGTACGACCTTTAATCGAGGGAGGTTTTAGATAAGAATTTCCAATATACTGAGACTGTGTAAATATTTCTGGATCACTGTTCAGATTTGGCTGAAGAGATGATGTGGGGTATACACCCGTCGACCCAACTGAATTTTCGGGAATAAATAAATCTGGTACGTTACCGATCATATCATCAAAATTCTTCATATTGACATCACTAAATAGTTCATGCCATATACGAATCCACTCTCCATATAGTTGAGATATTAATTGTCCTCCCACGATCAATTGACAACCATTAATTATATTTGTTCCTATCGAATCAATCCAATGAAACTGATATCCAGCACTTTCTATATTTTCAAATGGAACATTTGGGTTATAGCTACTGTATATGTCAGGAAGTTCAAAAACGAAGTAAATATGGGATACTAGGTCACCATTTCTGTCAATTGTAATGGAGAGTTGCGTCGTTTTTTCAATACTTAATTCATTGTGTCCATTGGTAGGTAATTCAATCATTTCCATTGCAAAATTGGTATGTCTTCTAAACACTCCTCGAAAATAGGTGAATTGGGGGTTACCATTTAAGTATTGATTTTGAGCACCATATGCTGCAAGTTGGATTAAAGAACCGACTGGCATATATTACAATTAAATTTATATTGAGTCTTTACTTACTTACAAACACGATTGCTTTATATGTTTTCTTATTGTATATTTGTGACTTATTGATTAGTAGAAGATCGTAACTTCATACTCTTAGTTTGTGCTCTGATCCATATGTTTTAAGAAAAAAGCTTTCTTATCATATATATATATATATACTTATTATTACTTTAAAGATGGACTTACAGAGTGTTTTTAAGAAAATTATTATACAGAAAGTTAAAACTTTCGACATATCCCCTCAAATT
>Ga0209355_1000640_pt1 | contig 20633 bp, 21 predicted proteins | sample LauGreSBDMM110SN_3_FD_187563 | JGI IMG/M metagenome (GOLD analysis project Ga0209355, IMG submission 187563) | Freshwater lake microbial communities from Lake Michigan, USA - Sp13.BD.MM110.SN (SPAdes) (version 2) | ecosystem: Environmental > Aquatic > Freshwater > Lake | place: Lake Michigan... | reverse complement strand
CGATCGCAATTTCAGGGTTGCGGATTTTGTGGGTCAAGTACTTGAATTTCTGTCCAGGTGATTTTTGCTCGGTACCCCGCCAAGACATCGGGTTACCAAGATTCGGTTGTCCATTCGTGCATGTGAAACAAAACTGTGGTCATGCAAACAACGCAGGACACAGCGATGAAAACACAAAACGAACTAGAGCAACTGGGGTTGGACACTCTGACCCTGGCTCAATTTACCGGTACAAGCGCCTACTACAGGATTAGCCGCACACACCTGCTGACTGATGGCACCAAGTACTTGGCAGAAAAGGGTGAGTGCTTTTGGATGATGGATGCCGTGGCCAGCCACTTGAGCGAAATTGGCACCGAGGACTGGTTTGTGCTGATCCGAGTGCAAGTGTCGGAGGGCAGGGCGATCATGATCTACGAAGACGGCAATGGGCTAGAGCACGCCAGGCAACAAATCCCCTACACAGACTTTGCCTTGAGCGAAATCACGCTTTACGCCTGCTGGGACCAGGAGCACTGGGTGATCATGCTGCCCAGCGAGTATTGACCTGCGTAGGCCCCGACTGAATGCTGTGAAATCCCCACTGCGCCCATAGCAACCATCGCGCATCATGCGCGTTCAGGGCTCTAACCTCAGTTTTAATCACTTGGCTGCGACCATTGACCTTGGCGCGAACTGATGCTTGGTAGGTGTGCATCAAGTACTTATCGAAATTGCCGCCTGCGCATTTCGGAACCAATGCCAGACAAAACAAGGACTTGCTTGATTTGACTTCAATCGGCTCAGCGCTTTGGGCTGGAGCTACAAAGCCGAGGTCTGCAAATCGTATCGCATGCAAATGCACAAGATGTGGTACCAATGAGCAAACGAAAAGAGCCCTTGGATCACTTCTCAGGAATTGCCAGGATAGATTTTTCTGTTTGATCTTTGAGTTCAATCGATTAAGACTGGTAAACGCCCCTCAAGCCAGTTGACATTAGATGAAGTGCTAATGCGGCTAGAGTCCTGACCAATGGGCAAAGATACAAGCATCGGATAACTACTGGAATGCGGAATGGTAGGTAGGCCTACGCTAGTCTGGTAATCGTAATCGGGACTTGATGATCTTGCGGGTGGGCGTGAGCGGCATTTCGTCCACGACCACCAGCCTCTCCGGAAACTTTATTTTTGCCATATTGTGTTCGGCGAGATAAGCAACCAGTTCCTCGAGTGTTGCTTCGTCTGCGCCAGGGCGAAATGTCACAAAGCAGCATGCCTTTTCGCCCAGTATTGGATCGGGCATGGGGACGATAGCAGATTGCAACACTTTTGGATGCGAGTCGAGAAGATCTTCGACTTCACGCGGGTTGAACTTGTGCCCGCCGCGATTGATGACGTCCTTTTCCCGTCCGGTGATGGCAACATTGCCTGCTGCATCTATTGTCGCGAGGTCTCCGGTGCGATACCAGCCACCGGGCGCGAATGCTGCTGCATTCGCAACTGCGTTGTCGAAGAATCCTGGAAACATAAGGCAGCCCCGCACTTGGAGCTCTCCCTCGTCTCCCGGCGCGCATAAAGCTTCATTAGCTGCCACCACGCGCACCTCTGCGCCTGGGCTAGGCCGGCCTGCGCTTACCGCTACGACCTCGATCGGATCGTCGGGGCGCGTATACAGGGCGGCCTGGCTTTCGGTCATGCCCCACAGTTGTGTTACCGCGCAGGCGGGCAGTCGGGTCGCGAGCCAGCGAACCAAGGCCGGCGGACAGGCGCTGCCCGACATGATCGCCAGACGAAGGGATGAAAAATCAATATTGTCGAACAGGCCGCCGGAGCGACACGCTGCAATGTGCGCTGGTGCAGTCCACAAGGCCGTTGGCTTGTCCTGGTCGATTGTTTGCGCTAGGTTCGTTGGCGTGAATACAGGCAACAACACCATGGCCGAGCCAGCAGCCATGCTGGTGTGCAGAGCATACAGACCGAATAGGTGCGAGAACGGAGCCGCCGAAAGAATTCTGTCCTCAGGCCCCACGCAGTGTTCTGGGACACCCAGTCGCGCATTCGACAGCAGCGTGTGCGAGTTATGCGGAACTGCTTTGGGCGCTGAGGTCGTGCCAGACGTATAGAGCAGCAGGATCGGATCACCCGCAGCAGGTTGCGGCAGGTCGCATATATCCCCAGCCGAGGCTGCCTGCAGCGCAGAATAGCCAAGCGCTCCCTTAGGCGTATCACCCAGCACGATGACCGTGCGCAATGTCGGCACGGCGCTGCGCAGCGTGAGCGCTGCTGCCGCAGGCGACCAGTCCTTCTCCTGCCCCAGGCAGATGATGGCGGTCGCGCGGCTGTGACGCAGCAGGGTCTCGAATTCGGCACCGCGGTAAGGCATGTGGATGGTGGTCATGACGGCGCCGATGCGTAGGATCGCGAGGTACGCGACTACAAACTCCGGCAGGTTGGGCAATTGAACTGCCACAACCTCGCCACGCGCCACCCCCGCGCTCTGCAACCCAGCTGCGAAGCTAGCGACACGCTCTGCAAGCTGTCGCCAGGAAATGTCGATACCTGCATGCACGAGAGCAACGGCCTTCGGGCGTTGCGTCTCATGCCGTGCCAGCCACTTCGTTAGGGTGTCGTCGCTCCACCAGCCGCGCGCGATGAACTCGGCTGCGCGCACACCGTCGAAACGCAGGGCCGCCCGCAGCGCAAGTGCGTTCTCGCCGTAGCGAAAGCGTTGCTCTAAAGGCACCACGCGCTCCGGGCGAAACCGCTTGCCACCGCCAAGGTCCATCAGGTAGGCTTGCTGGCCGATCCTGAATCTCCGACTCTCCTCGGTATTGCGGATGAACATCACCTGTCCGTGAGTTAGACCGAGCCGTTCGGAGATCTGCCCATCAGCCAATCCCATGGCCTCCCTCTGACGGTCAATCTCTGTCCAGTTCAGTGCGCGGATGGGATCGCCTTCCCGGGTCTGGCGGTTATGGCTCATCAAAAAGATCGCCTCGCCATAGGTCTCGATCATCGCATCTGTTATGCCCAGTTGCTCTCGAGTCAGGCCGCGCGCCATCTCAGGACTCCGCCTTTCGCGCTGCCTCACGAGAAGCACTGGTCCTGAGGATCGGGTCGGACTGGGGCGCTTGCGTCGCGACCGGGCACACGCGCATGCATTCGAAACACTGCGCGAACCATGCCCCGGAGCCGGCCGACACCTTGTACCAAAGCATCTTACGGTCTGGGTCAAGCAGTCCCTCAGCACCATTGGAGCGTACCTCGTCCTTCACCGCCTCGGCGAGGATCTTAGGCACCGCTTCGTATTCCTGGGTGAATTCCGCGCACTTGGCCATGTCATAACGCATAACTTTCTGTCGGCCCTCCGCGTCGATCTCGCCATCCAGACACTGTGCGGGACAGAATTTCATGCACGGCGTTCGACCGATCGAACGGTACATCGAAACGCATGAGGGGGCCGGGCAGGGATTCTCCAGCATCGGCGCGTCGGGCTCCAGTTCAAGTTCGGTAAATACCGATGCGTAGTACATGAAGCCGAATTCCGGGTGAAGCAGAATGTCGCCGGCGAGGGAGCGAGCACCAATACCAGCCATCTCTGCATGCAGTTTTAGGCTCTGGAACGGCACCCGAGGGCCGCCTTCGGGATCGATGTCCGGCGGCACGTAGATCGTGGGTGCTCCGAATCTCTGCTCAATGAAGAAGGAGCATCCGTAGGCCACCTTATAGGCGCGCACTTCAGTCGATCCTGAGTAGGCCATCGCCTTGGCTGGCATCTGCCATGTACCCTGAGTCTGGCCACCGACCCCTAGGGAGATGACTGACTTTACCCTAGGCATCAGGTCTTTCGGGCGGTGGCCGGGCGGGGCAATGCGCTGAAGCGCATCGAGGTCGGCAACGCCGACCGCCAGCGCGCCGCGCTTTTTACAATACTCAAAGATTGCCAGCTTTGCGGATGCAGGGTCGTTGCCTCTTGACTGATGTAATGCCATGAATACCCCTATCTTGTGATTGACCAACCCTACTAAATCCTGTGTTGAGCCGTACCCTGCAATCCTGATGCAGGGTCTGCGTTACATGGTTGTTCGACTGGGATCTTAATCCAATTAACCTTCTTCTGTTAAATGTCTCACCTCTTCACATACGTTCATGTTCTGCGACATACCCAGGTGATCAAAACCGCGTCGTTATTCCTTCAATGGAAAAATGAACGATAACCTTACTTTAATTACACACGTTTCTGACGTCAGATACCCATGGCCCCCGCGCACTCAAACCGACACTCAAACGCCAATCACGCGATTTTAAGCAACCGGTCCTGGAACGAATACATCACTGAAAAAGTGAATCGAATCAAGTCCGCACCTTTCCACACAAACTTTTTTTACGGAAGCAACCATACCTGGCGAGCCGCAGCAATAAACTTCATATCCAACAAGCGTCGGGTAGTTTGCGCATACCGCCTCGTCTACCCTACCATGGAATCCAGAAAGTGCTTCTGCATCGAATTGGTCTTCTACTGCAGCTACGAAGTTGAAACTGGGTAGCATTTTTTTCCACTTTTCTATGGCCGACATAAGGTAGAGGCCGGTTCGATCACGGGAACCCCATATCAGAGTAACGGATCGCTTTATATTCTTCTTAAGAATATCATCTAACAAGGACTTTACAGGCGCAAAGCCAGTACCTCCAACTACGCAAAGTATCGGGGTCTGAGTATCTTGCTTCAGCTCAAAGCTACCAAAGGGGAGCTCGATATGCATCAGGTCACCGGCTTTAAGGTTTGGTAATTTTTGCGTGAACTGCCCGCCCGTCACGTGACGTATGTGCAATTGCAACATATCGCTTTCGTGTGGCGGATTTGCCATTGAATACGATCTCCGACTACCGTCAGGCAGAGAGATTTTTAGGTACTGACCGGCCTTAAAGCGCGCGCGTTGTCCAGTGGGTAATCGCAACATAAGTACATTCACATCATCAGCTGCCTGTATGTTACGGTACACCTTAACATCGAAGGATTTACGTGCGTTTGGATCTGCAAGATGCCAAGCCTCGGGGACGATCTCTAGGTCTGACTTAGGATGACATTGACAGAATAGGTGTTTGCCGATAGGTGTGGCTTCGCCAGTAGGTGGGCACTCGACATCTCCTGAAAAGACAACTCCTGCGCAATTCCCGCACACACCTTTGCGGCAAGAATATGGCATCTCAATGCCAGCCTTAAGCGCGGCATCCAATATATTTTGATTTTCTTTGCATGCGAAATTTAGGGGGGTGCCCAATATGGTGATGTTGTAAGTCATGTGCCAGCCCCACCAATGAGTCTTAGGCTACGAATGAGCGCATCTGGTCGGGCGATACCCGTACCAGCGATATTCATTGCACTGCCATGCCCAGTGGTCGCGAGCAAGACTTTGGCTCCTATTGAAATCGCGCTAGCAGCCTGAGGCGCCAGCAACTTCACAGGAATATGTCCCTGGTCATGTAACATTGCGACGTAAAGGTCGTGTCTTCGGTCTGCCAGTAAAACGTCGGCGCCTAGCGGCCCTGAGACGCTGATCCCCAATTCGCGCAGTCTCGCCGCTGCTGGCACCACTAAAATATTATCTTCAGGTCCGAACAATGTGCCCTCTGACGCATGCGGGTTAATGCCGAAGAGTGCCACCTTCGGTTGTTGCACCCCAAGCATTTCGCAAGCGCGCAAGCCAGCCTGAGTGGCTGCAACTACAAGCTCAGGCGTGATACGAGCAAGGGCTGTCGCGACGCTCTCATGCAGGGTGACATGGACAATCCGCAGTCCCCCCCCCAGAAGCAGAAGAAACACGCTGTCTTCTGGTTGATTGCACACGCGCGCCAAAAGAGAGGGATAGCCGCTAAACTGAATGTCAGCCTGGGCAATCGCGGTTTCATGGTGCGGTCCTGCAACCACCATGTCGAATTCACCACTGCTACAGGCTAGTATAGCAGCCGTAGCGGTAGCGACGGTACTTGCGCCAGCTGCTGCGTTGACTTCACCAGGCTTGAATGCTGATTCAGGTAGTTCACCTGTTGATCGCAAATCGATTGCAAACAGAACTTTTTCCAGTCCCAGCTTCTTTGCGGTTTTACTTAGGACGTCAGCTGGGCCGAATACGGTAATACTGAATTCGCGCGAATCTTTTAATTCGTGCAGAGCCTTTAGCACTATCTCTGGCCCGATCCCATTAGGGTCGCCGATGGAGAGTGCAATTCGCCGGATCACAAAGGCAGCACCAAAAGCGTATCGATCACAGTGCTATCGCAAACAGCAATGCGCTCAGACAACAAAAGCTGGCCATCAATATTTTCAAAACGATCCAGATATTCGCCAGTAACGAATAGCGTACTCTCACCTGTATGCATGATTCGTACCACTATGAACGATGTACAAGCTACGAGCTCATTGTCTTTGAATGATTTAACGAGTGGGATGCCTACGATGTGTCTATAGCGATGTCTCTCGTAGATATTTGCTTTGCGTAAGGCCGCAATACGATCTTCAAGCATTGCGCGTGAATCTGCAAAAACGATTCCTGAGGGAAGTTTGTCGCGTTCGTTTTCATAGTTAGTGATGCGGTATGTGCATTTCTTCGTGAAGAAAGCTGGCCACTGTTCAAGTGCATCGCTGTCTATCGTATGCACATAGGATGCGTTGAAGGTGCACAATGAAATAAGGTCTATCATGTCGAGGCCTCCATATGTGAGCGGTAGGCTTTCCAGAAACCTCGCACGGAAGTTTCGGTGGCACGACCTTCGCTTGAGCCAGTTCCTTCGCCACCCATTTCAACCACCGCATCCAGGTCACGCGCGCCAGCGATGCCACGCTGAACAAAGCCACCTACCGCTCCATCTTCCATCGAAATGAATCCAGCAGGACCGACTAGGTTTAGCTGCTTAAGACGTACGTTATGTTGCTCAGGTGTGTCATCTTTGTAACCTATGTAGGTCCAATTCAACTCAGTATGCTCTACCCCTTTGGGCAGGATCTGTCGGACTGCTAGGCAATTTTGAATTTGTTGCAGAACAAAACCCGGAAAAACAGACAAGATTTGCAATGTAATGCCATCATCATATTCCTTGAATCCAGCAAGAACGCTAGGATCTTTCAAGCGGTATCTTGAGTCGTCCGAGCGCAAACCTTGTTCCTTGTAGGACTCATCTGCTGCAGCCGAGTCGATCATTGAATAACTTACATGGTGGCCACCTGTTTCATCTACGATCACGCCACCCTTTTGAGAGAGGCGGTTCAATTCGAAAGTCGTAAAAAAAAGATGAAGAAGGCTGGCGTGGTAGCTGTCCTTGACATTTTCAAAGTAAAGCTTCCAGTTATTTGGCAGTGCTTGTGTAAATCGGCCGATCACTTTTACAGGTTTATTCATAACACGCTCCAGGCGTGTGCAAATTTCCGGCCCAAGGTATTCATCGATCGGCGGCACCCCTTCGCTGAAACTGCCAAACACTAGTCCGCAGTAGACAGAGACAAGAAGTTTGCGCGGGCCGTGATCATTTTTGCAGAAGGAAGTTGACATTCCTCCTTGGCCCTTCACGCCTTTCTCAAAGGCAACGCCGATCAGATCACCCTGACGGTTGTAGTTCCAAGCATGGTATACACACTGAAAATTTTCGACCTTTCCGGACTTTTCAAGCGCAATCAGAGCGCCACGGTGACTGCAGCGGTTTTCAAATGCATAAATCTCATTGCCGTTATCCTTCACCACCACTACAGGCGTCTCGCCGATAAAAGTGGTGCGATAGTTTCCAGGAGCAGGTAGTTCCACTTCCAAGCATAAGTAGTTCCAAGTTGCCCCTCGATAGATACGATCCTGCTCGTCATCAGCTGTCTGTTGGTCACTGTAGAGGCTGAAGGGAACGCGAGTGAGAGATCGACTCTTCCAGTAAATGGGTTGTTCATTCATTCTTTTCACTCCAAAATTACGTTCGCATTTTTGATGATCTTGCTCCACCGGTCGCTTTCAGCACGGATAAATTCAGCAGTTTTCTCGGGAGTTCCACCGCCAGGAACGGCGCCCTGCGCCAGAAATTTTTGTATCACTTCGGTGACTGAAAGAGCTGAGGCGAATTGTTTGTGAGCATACGTAACCACTTCCTTTGGCGTTCCGGGAGGTGCCACTATGGTGAAAAAAGTAACGGCACGCATCCCGGGTAGTTTTGTTTCGGTAAAGGTCGGTATGTTAGGAAGTGCAGGCGAGCGCTCTGCATCGGCAACAGCGAGCACGCGTAGCTTGTTGCTGTTATGAAACTGCGCAGCTGAGCTGATATTGTCAAAAAATACGTCTACATTGCCTGCTACGATGTCCAATAGGGCGGGCGTGGAACCTTTATAGGGAACGTGGATCATCGTAGTACTGGTGAGCTGCATGAACATTGATGCTGTTAAGTGAGATGTCGATCCATTGCCCTGAGATGCATAGCTAACTTTTCCAGGGTTGGACTTTAGGTAGCTAATGAATTCGGCAACATCCTTCACCGGCAAATTGTTGCTAACTGTCAGCACGTTTGGTACTGTGGCGATAACAGTCACAGGTACCCATTTGGTCGGGTCAAAAGTTAACGATTTATAAAGATGCTGATTGATTGCGATAGGACCAGGCGGTGATACTAAAAAGGTCGTACCGTCTGCATCTGAGCGTGCAACGAGGTCAGCACCAATGTTGCCGCCAGCGCCGACCTTGTTTTCAACAACAATGCCAGCCGGATAAGCGCCGCGAACCTTTTCCAACAAGATGCGTGGCAGATTGTCCGCTGTGCCGCCGGCCGGGAAGGGCACAATCAATTTGACCGACTTGGTTGGTTGAGCACTCGCTAAGCTGCCAAAGCAAGCGAGGGTCAGCGCTACATATATGGTGAAGACGCCTAATCTCTGAGTAGCTTGATTCATAGAAGTGCCATTTGTGGTTATATGCCAAGGTGATCGTTTAGTAATTCGGGTTGCGCTAGTAACTCGCTTCCAGTCCCCTCAAATACCACGCGGCCCTTCACGAGGATCACGTTCCGGTCGACCAGTTCGGTTATGGCTCTCCAATTCTTATCGACAAGCACCGTGGCGATTCCACTTTCGCGAATAACACGGATAATGCGCCATATCTCTATAGCAATAAGCGGCGCTAGGCCTTCTGTAGCTTCGTCTATCAGCAGCACCTTTGGATTTGACATCAGCGCACGGCCTATGGTCAGCATCTGCTGCTCGCCTCCAGATAACTGTTGCCCGCCGTATTCAAGGCGTTCTGACAGTCGCGGAAAGCTATCAAGTACGCGCTGATAAGTCCAATCCCTATTACCGTCAATCCCTGCTCGTGCGGCGATCATTAGATTCTCTCGCACGGTTAAATTTGGAAAAATTCCGCGTCCTTCAGGCACATATGCGATACCATTTTTTGCTATTTCGTGAATTTTCATACCGCGAGTTGAAAGGCCGAAGACGAAAACCTCTCCATGCCGCGGAGTAACCACACCCATCAGGGATTTCAAAAGCGTCGACTTGCCCATGCCATTGCGGCCCATTAGACCAACAGCCTCACCTGGTGAAAGCGTGAAGTTCACACCGTGCAAAATGTGACTATTACCGTAAAAGGAATGCAGGCCGATAGCATTCAACGCGGCTTTAGTCATGAAGCGGTTGCTCGCTGCCAAGATAGGCCTCTTGTACTTCCTTGCTGGAACGCACATTCTCGGGGGTATCAGTCATTAAAACTACGCCGTTCACCATGACAGTAAGTATGTTGGAAATGGAGAAGACCGCATCCATATCGTGCTCTACCAGAAGAATAGCATGCGAGACCAGTAGACCACGTAGTAGTTCAATCATCTGCAGTGATTCTTCGTAGCCCATGCCAGCGAGTGGTTCGTCGAGCAGGAGTACTTCAGGTCTGGTCGTAAGTACGATTGCAAGTTCCAGTTGGCGTTGTTGCCCATGGCTTAGTTCGCCAGCGCGTTTATCGGCCACATTTACTAGTCCAGTGCGTGTCAACACGTCATCAACCTCATAGCGGTATGGCAACCAATTATCAGCATCACTGAAAATACGCAAAGGGCGCTGATTGCGCGACTGGGCTGAAAGTCGGCAGTTCTCTCTAACGGTGAATCCAGGAAAGATATTTGTTTTTTGATAACTGCGGCCGATACCGATGACTGATCGCTCGTGGGGGCTAAAGTTCGTAATATCGACCCCGCGATAAATAACTTGGCCTGATGTGGCAGGAATGTCACCCGAGAGCAAATTTATCAGTGTTGACTTTCCCGCACCGTTGGGACCTATTAGCGCATGCATTTGTCCACGTTTAAGCGAAATATTGACACAGTCATTTGCTTTAAGTCCACCGAACGATCTGCACAGGTTGACCGTCTGCATAAGTTCTTCGGTGTTCACGTGAACCTCCGTTTCCAAATGTTCTTGATTCTCTCGACGATAGAGATCATCCCCCCCGGAAGGAACAAAACGATCAATATGATCGCAACTCCCATCCACAGATGCCATTGCTTGGTAAAAGTGGAAAGCACTTCCTGAAGCAGAATAAAGGTGAATGCACCAATTACTCCCCCCCACAATTGACCCATACCACCTAGGATAAGCATCAGTAGACCGTCGGCAGACTGATGCCAAGAGAGCATTTCGGGGTTGACGCTGCTATTCAAAATGGCAAAAAGGTAGCCTGCCATTCCTGCAAACGCACCCGAAATGGTGAACGCGGCTAGTTTGTAACGGAACACCGGGAAACCAATCGATTCCATGCGGTGTTCGTTTTCTCGGATGCCTTGTAGCGCACGTCCGAAGGGGGATCGCAGAAGTAAAGACATGAACAACAAAAGTCCGACCATAAGCAACATCACGAAGTAGTAGAACGTATTTGTACTGGTGAGTTCAAAAGGAATCCAGTCGCCAATTGCAGTTGTGGGTTTGCCGCGAAGGTTCATCCCGTCGGAGCTACCGCCTAGGGATTTCAAGTCGTGGAACAAAAAGTAAAAAATTTGTGCGAAAGCCAGTGTGACCATGATGAAAAACATGCCACGAGTTCGAAGAACGAACAGGCCCACTAGGAATGAAAAAAATGCAGTCACCAACATTGCAGCAGGCAGAGTAAGCCAAAGATTGCTGGTCAGCTGGTACTTCGTACCCAAAAGAGCAAAGACGTAGGCACCCATGCCGAACCATCCAGCATGGCCAAAGCTGACAAGACCGGTGTAGCCCAACAGCAGGTCAAGACTAATGGCAAAGATCGACATGATCATTACGCGTATCACCATTTCGGTATAAAAGTCCTGGCCTAACTGCGGAAAGGCTGCCAGCAGAATAAAGAAGAGAGCAATAGTTACGTTACGTGCAGTTAAAGAGATGGCGGCAATCATGATTTGAAGATTCCTTCGGGACGCCAAATTAGGATTGCTGCCATAACGACGTAGATTGCAATACCCGAATAGTCTGGGAGGTAAACCTTGCCAAACGTGTCGGCAAAGGCAACTAGTAATGAAGCCAATAGCGCGCCCCATACAGATCCGATGCCACCTACGATAACAACTACAAAACTGACAATCAGTACTTGTGTACCCATTGCAGGCGACACCGTTGCAGAGGGCGCGTTTATCATTCCTGCAAATGCTGCCAGCGCTACACCTAAGGAAAAAACCAGCCGAAAAACTCTGTCAATATTGATGCCAAGAATCTGCACCATGGCTCGGTTTGATGCGCCGGCACGAATATGCGCTCCAACAAGTGTGCGTTGAATAAAGAAATAGAGGCACACTGCTACTACTAAACAGATGCCCGACATAAATAAGCGATATACAGGATAAGTCATTACGCTGCCAAGAGGCACAGAAAAATCTAGCCAGGATGGAATTTTCACGGAATACACCTCATCACCAACCAGCAGAGAACGTAGTTCCTCGAAGATCAATATGAGTCCGTAAGTAAGCAGCACCTGCTGCAAGTGGTTGCGGTGGTACAAGTGGGAAAAAAAAGCCCACTCGAGCACCGCCCCAATCAGAGCGCTGATGATTGTGCCGAGCACGATGGTGATGAGTAGGTTGCCCGTCATCGACGTGATCGTGAACGCCAAGTACGCCCCCATCATGTAGAAACTTCCATGCGCTAGATTGATCACACCCATCACACCGAAGATGAGGGTGAGTCCGCTAGCGACTAAGAACAGCAGTAAACCGTATTGAACTGCGTTCAGAGTCTGTATCAGGATGAGGTCCATGTTGGGGTCGGACAGCTATGGCAGTGCTTAGAGTTTGCAATCAGGAGACGGATCAGCCAAACCCTGAACGATCGTCTCAGTCATCATGTTTTGATTACCTCGTGCAACACGAACATAGAAATCTTGGATCGGATTGTGCGATTTGGAGAAGGAGAGGGGGCCGCGCGGACTCTCAATCTTGGCGTTTTCAATGGCCTTATAAATGTCAGATTTCTTGCTGGTGTCACCTTTTACAGCCTTTAAACCGATGTCGTACATTTGTGCCGCGTCGTAGCCTTGCACGCCGAACACATTAGGTGCCGCACCGTAAGCCTTGCTATAAGCCGCAATAAATTTGTCGTTTTTGGGATTTTTTAGACCGTCTGCATAGTGCAGAGTAGTTTGCAGACCAGAGGCGGCATCGCCTTGTGCAGTCAGCGTGCCCTCTGTGAGGAAGGCGCCGTAAAGCGGAATGCCAGTTTTTAGGCCCGCGGCGGCATAGTCCTTAACGAACTTAACCTGGGCAGCTCCAGCGACGAAAGCATAAGCGGCGTCAGGCTTGATAGTGGCTAACTGTGCCAATAGTGGCTGAAATTCCACGCTCGGAAAAGGTAGGTTTAGGTCCTTTAGGACCTTGCCACCAGATTTTTCGAAACCTTCACGGAAGCCATTGACGGACTCTTCACCTGCCGCATACTTCCAACTGATGGTGACAGCTGTTTTGTGCTTCTTGCCAGCCAGCAGCCCTGCTGCGTAGCCTGGTTGCCAGTTACTGAAAGAGGATCGGAATACATTGGGAGCGCACATGCTGCCAGTGATCTCGCCCGCACCGGCGTTTGGCACGATCAGTAGAGTGTTGGTTTCACGCGCTACCTTTGCCATTATCGAGGCAACACCAGAGTGAATGGTGCCGATCAGTACATCGACTTTGTCGCGTTTAACTAGCTTGTTGGCGTTTTCATTTGCCTTTGATGGATCCGACTCGTCGTCAAGCGCTATGTACTCTACGGATCGGCCACCCAACTTTCCGCCTTGTTCGTTTACATAGAGCTTGAAACCGTCTGCAACGCCTTTGCCTAAATCAGCAAAGGTGCCCGAGCTGGGTAACATCAATCCTATCTTGATTGGATCGGATGGCTGAGCACTTGACAAGCTCGCGGAAGCGGCAATCAGGATTGCAGTCGTCGTGTGTATGAATAAATTTGACATTGTTATCTCCTTGGTTTCGTTGATGAAAAGGGGTGTGTGTTGGGAATGTTAATGAATTTTTTTGCTAGTGATAAAAAATTATTTACCAAGTATCCGTAAAAGGTTTCAATAGCCTTCCGCTGCAATGAACGGACCATCAATGTAAAGCTCGAGTTGTTAGCTTTACAAGTGGGGGTATGAATTGCGCAATCATGTTGCTTTAGAGAAAAACACCGCCACCGTCTACCGCTAATGTCTGGCCGGTTACAAAACTGGCACCGTCACTCACTAGGTAGGCGAGGGAAGCCACTAGATCTGCGGGAACTTGGTCACGTTGGATGCAACGGCCTGTAGTGCGAGCGTTGTCGCCGATACGGTCCTGCAAGTTAGAATGCAACACGCCATCGCTGAGTGTGAATCCGGGAGCGATCGCATTGACTGTAATTTTGTCCTTAGCTAGTTCGCGCGCGAGAGATCGGGTGAAGGCAATGACAGCGCCTTTACTCGCAACGTAATGAGCCATGTTCGGCGGCCCCTTGATCGGCACGGTAGAGGCAATGTTGATAAGGCGGCCACGGCCACTTTTGCGCATCGCAGGCAACACGGCCTTGGCGCAGTTGAAGGGTCCAAGTGTATTAACTTCCATAACGCGCATCCATTCTGTGTTGGTGATCTGGTCAAACGGCTTTAGCGCGAGCGTTGTGAAAAGCCCGGCGTTATTCACCAGTACGTCTATGCCACCGAATTCTTTGAGAGAGGCGTCAGCCATCTCTGCGACGTCTTGTTCGTTAGTTACATCTGCCTTTACACCAATTACCTTGTAACCTGCTTCACGTAATTTGGCTGCGGCTTCTTTGGCACCTTGCAGATCGGCAATAAGAATTCTATGACCAATCTCCGCCAAGTGCTCACAGAAGGCATATCCTATACCACTTGCGCCGCCGGTCACGATGATGATTTTAGGTATTTCTGGAGTCATGATTATCCTGTTTGTATCAAGGGGAAACGGCAAGAGCCGCAAGATCAAGGCTCTTGTCGGCAGCCTGTTCTGGAGAAATATTTGCAGGGTTAGCAAGTAGCTTGCGAGACAACATGTGGTCCCCCACACTGTTGATTGATTCGACCGCTGTTATGCGATCCGCTCGGAAGCGGAATACCGAGAATTTGAACTTATTGATATCTCCTCGGAGCACCGCAATATCATCGGCTTGGGCAACTCCAGCGATCTGCAGGCGATTGGTGCCCTGGTCGCTCCAGAACCAAGGCACCTTGTTGTAAGGCTTACCTTTGCCAGTGATTTGGGCGGCAACGCAGCGCGCCTGATCGACCGAATTTTGAACCGACTCTAGGCGCACTAAAGCATCGCTGTAGGAAGCGTGGAAGCGTGCGCAGTCGCCAATGGCTGAGATGCGAGGATCACTGGTGATCAATCGATCGTTGACAACAATTCCGTCATGCACATGCAGCCCAGCCTCCAGTGCGAGCTCAACATTCGGCTCAACCCCTATGCCGATCACTACCATGTCAGATGGAATGGTTTCTCCATGATTCGTTGTGGTGCCGGTAACGCGGCCACCTACGCCAGTAAAGCCTATTACGCGGGTATTGAAGCTGAATTTGGCGCCTCTTTGAATAAGTGCATAAGTGAGAAAGTTACCGGATATGGCGGTCAAGGTTCGCTTTAATGCTCGGTCTGTTGTTTCTAGTAAGTGCACATCTAGCCCCAGCTCAAGCGCATTGACCGCCACTTCCATACCGATAAAACCTGCTCCAACAATAACTACACGGCGGCCCGGCTGCATCTGTGAAATGAGCACTTGAGCATCGGAAAGGGTGCGCAAGCGTGCGACTCCCGTAAAATTTATACCCGAGATTTTGGGGATTCGAGCTCTTGCCCCAGTGGCGAGTACAAGTTGCTCATAAGACTTCAAGGCACCAGAAGCGAGAGTAATCCTACGGGCTTCGCGATCAATTTTGGTTACCTGTTGAGATGAGATTACCTCGATGTTCTTCTCAATGTAGTAGGCGGCTGGACGTAATTCGATTTGTTCTGGTCTGACTTTGCCCAATAAAAAAGCCTTGGACAGAGGCGGCCTTTGATATGGCAAGCCTGGCTCATCACCAATAAGTGCAATCGGCCCAGCATAGTCTTCATCGCGGAGTGACGCAGCAACCTGAAATCCGCCTTGTCCACTACCAACGATGATTACACCTGCGTCACTCATCTTCGTTTCAGACCTGGTGTGTTGGGATATGGACAATGATCTCATCAACGCCTTGAGGCATCTCGATCTGGCAGGCTAAGCGACTATTTTCGCGCCGCGCCGCTGTAGCACTTTCGAGCATCTCATGCTCCACTTCGCTGACTGGGGGCACGAAAGAATGGCTAGCTTCGTCCAAGTAGACGTGGCACGTGGCACACATTGCCGAGCCACCACACTCTGCAACGATACCTTCAACGCCATTAGCCACTGCGGTCAACATGACAGTAGCACCAGGATTTACTGCGATGGAGCGGCTTTCGCCGTTAGGCTGAATGTATGTGATTTGTGGCATATGAAAAGTCAGTTAATTGAGAATGTCAAAGAAAATGTCAGGCAGCTTCTACACTGACAGGCATGCTCGTGTAACCGCGTACTGAGTTGTTGTAATGGATGATTGGTGTTCCTTCGAGGTTAATTTTTTTGATGCGCTTGGCAAGTGCGGCCAGAACGACCTCGCCTTCCAGGCGAGCGATCATCTGGCCCGCACAACCATGGATGCCAGTACCAAATGCAAGATTGCCGGAAGCCTTTCGAGAGATATCAAATTTGTTTGCAGTGTCACCCCATCGGCGGGGATCGCGGTTGGCAGACCCAATCACTACCAAAACTTTTTGCTCGGCGGGCAAGCGTACGCCAGCCACTTCGACTTCTTTCGTCGTAGTCCTATAGAACGAGTGAAAGGTACTCTCGTAGCGCAGAACTTCTTCTAGTGCCTGACGCGACAGTGACGGATTTGCATGAAGCAGAGCCCACTGATCTGGGAAACGCGAAAACGATAGGATCGCATTACAAAGAGTGAAAACAGTGGTGTCAAGGCCTGCCGACAAAACCGTTCGAACGAGCATTGGTGCTTCTTCTGGCTCAAGTAGTCCATCATCGGCGGCCTTGTAAAGTTGCATGCCTAGGCCATCAGGTGACAAGTTTTCCCGTTTGCACACTTCGCCTATCCAGTCAATTGAGCCTTCCTGCGCTTTTGCCAGACAGGCTTTGAAGCGGTCATTTACCGGGCCGAATGCGTTGAAAACCATATCACCGTAGGGCAGCAAGTATTTCTCACGTCCTTCGCGTGGAATACCCACCGCATCGGCAAATACGCGAAGTGGATACGCCTCGCAAAGGTCACTGACAGCGTCAAAGCGACTTTTAGCAAGCACACGATCAAGGAGTTCGTTGGCTTCAAGTTCGAACATCGTTCGGAGCTTATTGATCGATGCTGGTGACAGCAACCCACCCATAACCTTGCGAGTTCTCGCATGCATCGGCGGATCCACCTCTAAAATAATGCTCGGCTTACGCCACGGAGAAGTAGTGTGAAAGTTTGCGAGTCCGACACCGGCACTGGAACAGAAAGTACCCGGGTCGCGCAGTACATGATCGATTTCCGTGTGTCGTGCGATTCCGTAAGCTCTGTACTTGTTTAAGTAAAAAACAGGCCCGAGTTCGCGAAGCATCTCGTAATGTGGGTAAGGATCATCGAGAACCTCATTTGTATAAGGATCGAAATCCGTGCTGGGTGCATCTGTTTCGAGTCGCTCAACACTTATTGAAGTGATCATTTAAATGATTCCTTATTTTTTATCGAAGAATGTATGCCTTGGGAACTTTTTAGCAACTAGTTTCCTTTGGAATTTGATTGTGGTCAATGAAACAGTATATATTGTGCGCATATCGAACTATTGGATTTGAAATCCTAGAAGCTCAAAAAATGAAAGCATATCAAAACAAAAATAATAATGATAAAGAGTACGTGATGAGTCTTGAAAAAGGATTGACAATCATCGAAGCATTCGGAATCAGCAAAGGGCCTATGAATCTAACGCAGGTAGCGAATATCACGGGTCATACGAAGGCTGCGGTGCGCCGCAGTTTGATAACATTATGCAAACTTGGGTACGCGGCACAGGATGGCAGGTATTTCCGACTTGCCCAGCGCTCGCTTCGCCTAGGGCATGCCTACGTTACTTCCGATCCACTTGCAAAAGTGTCGCAACCAATCCTGGAAATGATAAGTGAACGCACGCAAGAGTCATCGTCGATTGCCGTGCTCGATTCACAAGACGCAGTGTTCATCGCGCGCTCAACTCATCGGCGCAGTTTGTCTGGCGGTTTGGGTGTGGGCGCGCGGTTGCCGGTGTATTGCAGTGCAACCGGCAGGGTGTTGTTGTCGGACAAACCTACGTCTGAGATCGAGTTCATTTTAAATAGGATGTCTCGTCCTTCACTCACCCCACACACTCTGACGCACGTAAAGTCAATATTAGATGTGATAAAGCTTGTGACTTCTCGCGGGTATGCAATAAGTGATGAAGAGTTAGAGATTGGCCTAAGGTCAATCGCTGTACCGATTTTTAATGGTCATGGCGAATTGATCGCAGCAATGAGCCTGTCGGTCACCACCACCAAGATGACGCGCCAAGAGGTTGTAGAGCACCTGCTTCCAGAGCTTGAGAATGGGCGCAGAAACCTTGCTTCTCTTTTAAGAGAAAATGATCCTCTGTGGATTGGGTGAGGTATTTGATGGCTGTGCTCAGTCTTGTATTTCCTTCCACCAAGAGCACATCGCCAGGGCGCAAACTGGCCTGAAGATGCAAGGGGTTGGATGGAGGGGCTGAGCCCTTGCTCTCCATTTCTTTGCTCAGGTATGTGGCCAGCCATTTGCCTGCGAATTGAGCAGTACGATTCATGCATTGACTCCTGAGGTGTACTGGGCAAGATTAAAAAAACAAGCCTAACTTGAATGTTAGTGCGCAATGAGTATTTGCCTTGTCTGCGCCAGATGACGCCGCAATCCATGCCCGTGACAAAGAAGGACTTGCTTGATTTGGCTTCAATCGACCCCGATGACCCAGGTAACTGGGCTATGTGGGCACATGTGCTCACCACGAAATGGCTCAATTACTATAAGCGTGTGACTTTTTGACTTATCCTGTGAAATCTGTATAAACCAGCTAAATAAGTGTGAATTTCAGGATTTCTTGAGTCCTGACTACATGGGGTGGCAGATGATCAAAATCACCGTCGATGCAAAAGTGTACGAAGCGCTGCAAAAGGCGTTTCCCAAGCCTACCAACTCTGCACACAGAGCACTGGCTAAATACATCAGCGTGCTGGAGACCATGCTGTTCAAAAGTCTTCATTTTCAAGCTACACCCATGCAGCGCAAGTTAGATCTGTTTGCCATTTCACTGCAACAACTGGCTAACCAGGGCGGTCAAATTGGCCCCCAAAAGCAGCGCGTACATGCCTGGCTCAGGGACAACAGCCTCAATTTGGTCGAACCTGTGATCCTTGGATCCAACCTCACAGGGGATGTCAGCCAGTGCCGATTGACAAAGCTGATCACCATGGTGGACACGCTGGCAGTAGAGGATGAGATATTGCGATCAGGCAAAAGCGATAAAGAAATAGACCAATACCTGTGTGGCGATGAGTTTGGCAACTACCAAGTGCTGAATTTGCTGTATCCAGAATTCAAGCAAAGGATCAAGTCTGAGGAGACGCAAGCGTTATTTGACCTGGTACCCGTGGATAAAGAGAGCATCAAAAGCTACATCATCTGGCTGATCACTGAGTCCAAGCACATCAACCGAGAACAGAAAAACCAGGCCTTGCGCCAAGCCAGGATCATTTTGGCCATTGCCAGCGTGATGGATGGCCAGTATGTGCAGCGCAAAAAGCCCAGCGCATTTGGTCGCATGTACTACGAGGGCACCAGCGTACAAAACATCAATAAGGAACTGCGCCGAGCTGTTTTAGGCAACTGCTGGGAGTACGACATCCGCTCAAGTGTTGTGGCTTGGAAGATGGGCTGGGCCAAGCAACTCATCCACGCCCGAGGGCAGGGCGAGGATTTGCGCAAGGTCTTCAGTGCCACTCTTAATTTCCTGGAAGAAAAAGCTGACTTTATGGGCACGGTGCAGTACTTCACATTTGGAGACAGCAGCCCCGTGCCCAAAGACCTGCAGCCCAAGCTGCTCAAGCAAGCGTTTACGGCCATCAGCTTTGGTGCTCGTCAAAATGCCACTGGTTGGCAAAACGAATCAGGTGGCTGGACAAATCCTGCGCTGGTTGACATTATCAAAAATGGCGATGACAGGGCTCGATTCCTTGCGGATTTCACAGTGCAGGCCTTCATCAAAGAGCAAGGCCTATTGGATGCACACCTGTATGAATTGGTCAAAGTGCAGCGCAGAGACTTACTTAGCAAGCCATTTCTTCAAACGCCCAGTGGCAGACCCAGCAAGTCCAAGATTCTTGCCTACCTGTACCAGCACGATGAAACTGAGGTCATGGACATTGTTTGTGAAATCGCTGCCCAGCATGGCCGAGAGCCTATTGCCCGCGTGCACGACGCCATATTTTTTAAGCGAAAACTCAGCGTGCACTTGCGCCATGAAATTGAGTTGACCATGCAAGAGCGCACGGATAACCTTCATTGGCGCTTGAGCAACAAGCAGTTGGAGCGCTACGAGCCTCGTTACTTGGATTGATAATGAATGAACATGCACATAAAGAGCGCATGCGTCTAGCGACAATGCGTGCTCGTGAGCGTGATACAAACCTGTCTGTTGATTGAACTGTCAACCGATAGATTGAGTCCCGCCAAGTTGTCGGGTTACCAGTCTTTTCGGTTGCCCAAAGCCATGGTCTGACAATAAATTAGCTATTCCTGCAACACACAAGGAGTAGCAAATGTCAGGTTTAACAGCATTGAAATTGGTCCAGGCCAAGCGAGAAAAGGGCATGAGCCCACAGCATGCAAGACGTCAAAAGCTCAGCGCCAAGTTGGCCGAGCAAATCCAGATGGCCAAAGCCGAGCAGTCGGGCACTGAGTTTTCGCCAGTAAGAATCCGCACAGTTAGAGACGAGGCCACCGGGCAGAGCCGTAGGGTTGAAGTGCCCAAGAGACTAAAGCCCTGGTGGTGGACAGATGACAAGGGCAAGCTGTGCATCACCGTGCGCTATGGTGCTCGCACGCTGGAAATAG
>Ga0209355_1000636_pt1 | contig 20690 bp, 26 predicted proteins | sample LauGreSBDMM110SN_3_FD_187563 | JGI IMG/M metagenome (GOLD analysis project Ga0209355, IMG submission 187563) | Freshwater lake microbial communities from Lake Michigan, USA - Sp13.BD.MM110.SN (SPAdes) (version 2) | ecosystem: Environmental > Aquatic > Freshwater > Lake | place: Lake Michigan... | reverse complement strand
AAAGCCATAAACTTAATTGAATTTCGCCATTTGACTCATCAATATCAATAATTTGACTTTTTGGAATCCATACAAAACCATTATTTACACAATTTAATTGAATTGCGTTTTCAGTAACTCGATATAAATTACCGCTTGAACTAATTAATGGAATTCTAAATTTTGTTCCTTCTTGTAATGATTGTATTTTTTCGTTTAGTGTTTTCATCGTTTTTAAATTAGTGTGCGTTACCAAGTCGCACCCCTTGTTTAATATTTAATTATTTTTGTAGTTTTTTTAATCTTTGTTCAGCATAGCACAATATATTTAATTCTCTTGTAGCGTCCCACAAACCTATTGCATTTAATAAGTCATCTTTTAAAGAAGGAATATATCTTATTAATTGCTCTGCATTCATTTCTTTAATTCTTGTTCGGTAATCGTGTCTTTTTTTCATAGTGTTTGTTTTCGTTAATAATTATATGCAAATATAAATACTATTTTAATAACTGCAATACTTTTTAACAATTATTTTTAATTTATTTTTAATTATTTTTTAAAACCCTTGTGTTTATTACGTTTTCTGAATAGAAAAAAGTGTAATTTATATTAATTCTAAATAAGTAAAACATATAATAAAGGTAATTTTTACTTAATAAAGTAAGATAATTAGGGAAAGCATTCGCTAAATATTATAATAATGTAGGGAATTAAACAACTTGGCGGAAATACCGCAAGGTTAAAACCTTACAACACTTAATATTATTAAGGTTATAACCATAAAAATGTCAAGTTTATGTTGTAAAAAACGTGACAAATTAAAAGCATCACCTTAAAATTACAAGTCTATTTAATTAATGTGGCAATTTTTACCACTTATCCTTTATCAAAATGTCAAATCTAAAGTATTGGTTTTAATTTGCAATGTAAATTTAAAGTTTATGGTAATGTAAATTTAAAGTTTATGGTGCAGAAAACCAACACAAAATCGGATTAATGCCGATTATGTAAAGTATATCTAACATATTATCTATTTATAGTTGTTTGTCCCAAATTTGGCTAATATATGGGGCAAAAAAAAAGGCGGTTGCTTCTAACTCCCGCCCTTTAAAACTAACTATGAACTGCGAAGATATTAAAAAATATGAGTTAATCGTGCAATTTGTCCAAATTCTTTGTGATGGATGTAACCTTCAACCGCTTTTGGGACACCACAATATCCATTTTTTTTATGCCAACTATCGCTTGATGAAGGACTTCGCAACGTTTCAAATGTTACTCCGACAAAATCACGGCTTTGCTTATGATGTATGTGATGCGAATAAATATAGCGGTGTTTTGTTTGACTCCAAAGAACTGGAAACTCGGTAGCAAGTAATAAAGGAAGGTTTTCAACCTTTGCGCCATCCCCGTGTGTCGTTCCAATAAGATTGTTTCCGTACTTAAATGCTTTGCGATGTAGCAAATTAACGTTAAAATTGATTGTGGATTTACTAAAGTGTGCTTCTATCAGTTGCATCAAGAAAAAGCCGTGCATTAAGTCGTGATTACTTGGATTATACACAACTTCGACTTCTGCAAAACTCATTAATTGTTCTAAAAGTTCTATATAAAGATTCTTTGCCATTATGAAATTATCAAACCACATCCCATCCGTATCTTGTGGTGTTCCACCCGTTGTTGTTTTTCCGTTATCGGTGTGTAAAATATCGTTTCCCGCAACGAATAATACCTTATCTATATCAAAACCCTTTGCTTTGTCTAAAATGCCTTGCATCCCTTCTTTTGCACGTTTAACGGCTATTTGGCAATTATAGTCTTCGCCAGTTTCAAATGCACTTGAAAGTTTTCCTATGTGCAAGTCTGCGATGTCTATAACTAATAAATGTGCATCCGTGCTTTTTATAGTTTTTATAGTTGGATATTTAGGCGCATATGCTTTTACTTCTTTTATACATTCGTCTTTGATTCTTTGAATCTCATTTAGTTCTTCAACCTTGAAATTAGGGTTTTTAAAAAATAGTGAAGCATCTTTGGTTTTTAGCCATCCGTGTTTTACATCCTTGTCATCAACTCCCGCTTCGTCCGTTGCTTCTTTGATGCCACGATACTGCATAAGTATTTCGATTTCGTCTTGTTTAAGTCGAAACCTTGCGCTATTATTTGCCATAAAAATTTAGATTAATGATTTTTTTGCATACTTCCAAAGAAATGAAAGTAATAAACCTATTCCAACACCTACAAAAAGTAAGTTTAAATTTCCTTTAGGTCGGTTCTTTTTTAATTCATTTTTTGACTTTTTCCCTTCTGCTTTTGCCTTTGCTTTTTCGACAATCCTATCTTTATAGATTGTCTTAACTTTAATTTTATATTCTCGCTTTAATTCTATTCGTGTTCTCGGAACATACTGGGTTTTCCATTGCACTATGGTGTCGAATGTCTTTAAAAACGTTTCGTAATAAGTAGTGTCAAATTTTGTGATTAAAACACTATCAAGTTTTGTAATGGTCAAAGTGTCGGCTATGTCTTCGCAAACGTAACCTTTCTTTATTGCTTTATTCAAGTGATATTGTGCCGAACACGAATAAAGAAAAAGACTAATAATTAGAATAAATAGTTTTCCCATTTTTTTTGCTTGCTTTTAATACTTGTTTACGATTTCTTTTTGAGTAACTAACGTGAACCCATTGTGGATTTTCTTCGTTTCCGAACTCCCAAATCAATTGGTCGAAGTCTAATTTGTCTTTGATAAAATTAAAACCTTTAGAACCTATTTTTATGTCCATTGCTTCGCCCTTACAATGTTGGCTCGTTGAACTTCCTTTTATTATTTTATTAAGTTGAACACAACGAAACCCCGAACTAATTTTTATCGGTATGTTTAAGTGAATTCTTAAAGGTTCAAAAACGTTTTCACACAAAAGTTTTGCGGAAGCAATTTGCGAGTCACTCATTTGGTTGTTTATTCCGTGTGTTGTTGCGGTCGGTGAATTTTGAAATTCTGCTAAAGTAATGTGTGTGCTTAAATTCATTTTAGTTTGTTTATATCGTTTTTAATATCAATCGCACGGGTAAAAAGAAGTTTGGCTGATTGGAGCAAATTTGTGCCTTTTACAATGCGCCAATTTTCTGACACGGACATTATTTCTATTGAAGCAAGTACCAACGCTAACACCTTTGTGAGCATTAATGGAACTGAAAAGAAAACCAAAATTATATCGTTAAGAATAAAATAATCTATTAAAAAAAATAGAATTACACACAATTCGTAAAGCAACAATTTAGAAATAATTGCCGAAAGTTTGCGGGATGTAATTTCCTGCTTTAAATGTTTTGCCTTCCAAATACCCGTTGCGGTATCTGCTAAAATTAATGCAAATAATAAACCAAGTATTCCGCTAATAGGTAAGAAAAAAGAAAAGCAAATTGTTATAAGTTTCAATGCTGAATTTTTAATTGAGAAAAGTAATAAATAAAGTTGTAGTTTCATAATCCTAAATCTTCGAGTGCTTCAGTCAAACTGAAAGTTAAGTAAAAAAATAAAGTGATACCGCCAAAAACAATGTAATTTTCTTGTCCTTGAAACATCATAAACATTGAAGTTGCATATCCAAAAATAAAATAAAGACTTGCTAAATAATTACTTTTCATTAAATTGAGTTCATATAAGTATTAACTGCATTTACAAAATTCGTGTTTTCGCTAATCATTGAACCACCCATTGCATAAAGTCCAATAGTTCCGCCATCTGAATAAATTGTGTGCGACCTAAATATAAATTGGTTATTATTTGATACGGCGTGTGAAACTGCAACTTCAGTTGTTGAAGTCGTATCGTTAAACAAAGTAACACTTGTTGCGGAAGTTCTATGAATAGACTTCATTTTTGCCGTTGTGTCGTAGCCAAATGGGTTACTTAAATCCACTACATTTTGGTTTATTCTTTGTCCAACTGAACTTCCTATTTCAATTGAATTTCTATGTGTTCCGCTTACTCCGTCTATTATTGTTAAAGCGCTTGGACTTTCACCAAAGTTTTTTACATAAGCATAACGTGATGCGTTGTTTTGTGTGTAGTTTGTTCCCGCTACACTTGGATTAAAATTTGTATCAAAATAAGCGCTTGTTAAACTATCTGCGCTTATTCCTTGATTTGTAGAATAAGCAGTTGAGTTACTTGTTCCTTGTTGTAATAACTTCCAATCAATTCTTGCAAAGTCTAAATCTCCGTCACCCGCAAACACGAATAAACTATCTAATTTTGCCCAAACTCCCGCAGTTTTTAAATCAACCAAAAGTTTGTTTTGTAATTTTGAAACCGCTAAACTTGGTATTGTTCCGTAACCACTTGAATAAACTTCGTTATAATTAAAATCGTAAATGTAAATTAGATTGCTATCTGCTACACCACTACCCGAAGCGTTTATTGCCGTTACTTTACATTTTACTTCAAAGTCTGCATCGGCTTGAACTAATGTGTAAGAAGAAGAAATTGCACCGCTAATTAACGTTGTGTTTCTATACCATTGATATGTAAAACTTGTTGGTGTATTTGACCACGTTCCGTTAGTAGTTGTTAAAACACTTGTCACATAATCTAAACCCGAAATAATAGGCGCAACCGAATTAACGGGAGAATTACCACCCGCAGATACTCCTACAATATCAGTTAAACCCGCCCAAGATAAAAAGTGCGATTTTCCCCAGTTAATTAGATTGTTTGCTCCTTTACCCCAACCAATATTATTGTTTGCTGAACCATCGCCCCAACCATTGCTATTTGCCATTTTCTATTTTTTTTAAATAAGTCTTTAATTTTACAATGTTGACTTCTTTGGGTTTATAGTTCTTTATATGTACCATCCCGTGTAATTGTTTTGTGTGTCGGGATTCATATTTCCATTTGAATTACTACTATATTCGGGAAATAACGAATTATTATTACTTATGTAGTCAATAAAACGTTGCGTGTAGTGTTGTGCTATTTGTGTTTCCTTTTCAATTAAGAAATCTATTTCGTTTTTTTCTACGCTTGTTGAATTTTCGGAGTTGTGCTTATATACTCCTTTGTTTGAAATTGTGTAACAAGCAAACGGCAAATAATATTTCATTGCCAAATGTATCAACATAGGCTTTAAATAATTAGTCGTAAGCGTTAAATAATTACCCGACAAAGTATTTGCTATTATGTCCGCTTTAATCTTGTTTAATAGATTTGTACCCGTGAAATTTTGCAAGTCGGTATCTTGGGCAATCTTTATATATTGTATAAAGTTGTCCACATCCACATTTCCATTTAATGATGTGTACTTTGTTAAATCTAATCGTGTTATTAAAAGTGCTTCTGCCATTATCGTGTTATTGTTCTTGGTGGTTTTGGGTTACTTGGTAAAAAACCAAAATTTGGCATATCAACTGGTCGTGTTGAAACTAATGAAGGGTTTTTGATTACATACCCGTATTCTTCCGCTTTTGATTGTGCTAATTTTTTTGTGTCTTCAGTTATGTCTAAAGCCGTTCCTTGAAGAACTGCGTAAACTTGTTTGTTCCACCGATGGTAACACGAACCGCCCCCCTTAAAAAAAAACCTATCGAAAGTTAAAGCACCTTTTGCACCCCAACCAATTACTTTACCTTCTTTGTTTGTATAGCCGTCTCCTAAATAGGTATTACTCATTACTTGAATATCTTCTTTTCGGTAAATTTTATTAGAAGTAATCATTTGTTTGCAAAAACTTCTTGATTTTTTTAAATCTATTGCGCCAACGTATTTATATCTAACAACGAATTTTACCCCATCAATAGTTTTGTCTTGTTTACTTGTTATGTTGGGTCTTGCATCACCCGTACTAACCAAGCTTACAATTTTAGATAATAAACTTTTTTTTGGCTCTTTGCTTAACAACTCATTTTCTTTGTCATCCGTATCGTAGTCAACTTCAAATTCATCTATAAGCACCCAATTATCTTTTGGTTGTTCGCCTAAACCAGTCAATATGTTTTTATCTGAACTTAATGCCGTACCCGTTTCTTCTGCCACTTCGTCTGCCGTTTGCGTGTTTTCCAAGTCCGTAAACTCCAAAGGTTGTAATGTTCTAAAAAATAGTTTTAAAGCAATGCCATTAAATGATAAAATGTTGTCTACTGCATCTATTATTTCTTCTTGAAATGGTCTTATTACCATATTATCAAACAAGATGCTTGAATTTTTAAGTTCTTCAGCGTTTGAACTAAAGCCATTTGTTGATGCAACTCCAAATAATAACGGACTTGTAACGTTGTGTCCTAACATAATTTTGCGTAAGCATTCTTCCGACAAATAATTATAATGTTGCGGTGCTTCCGTCAAACTGATATCATCAATTGTTGTCTTGCTTTCTGCGTTATTATTGAATGCAACGATAACTTTTTGTCCGTTTGCGCCAGTTAACTTGTCTAAAACTTTATTTGATATGATTTGTTGTTGCTCATCGGTTGGTATTCCGTTTGAAAAATTAACTATTTTTAATCCCGAAAAAGAATTTTGGCAATCGTTTATTAAATATTCGGCTATTTCTTCTTCCAATAGGCAATAAGGAAGACAACCTTGATAGTCAACGTTTGCATAATATTTCATTCCAACCGAATAAGGTTTAGAAAATAATATTTCTATTTTGTCTTTACTATAACCAAAAGCCGAATAGCGAATTGGTGGGTATTTTTTTGTTTCCTTCCAATCGTCTGAATAGTAATAACCCGTAATGTTTCCGTCTTTATCGCATTTTTCTGCCCTTAATAGGTCAACGGGAATGTGATAAACCTTTAAAATCTTGTCGTGCTTTGCATTATAGTGTACTTGAAACGCAAATTGACCGAATAGTTTTCTATCTAAAACAATTTTTCTAACATCGTCTTTGTGAAACAATGCCATAAATTGCGCATACTCATTAGGCTTTTTATTCGCATCTAACGCACTTAATCCTTTTCCGTAAATCAATCGTGCAATGTTGTTTATTATTGCTGAATTACTTGTTGAATTCGTGTATCGGTCTATTAAATACTGAAAGAAATTATTATCTTCCCCGTATTCAACCCAATTATCACGATTGGATTCTTGAATTTTTGGCGAGATGTATGCCGAAAGACTTAAAACGTGTAAATTATTTGTATGCTTATTCATATACTATAAAATCATTTGTTGTGGAATTACTCACATATTGGTTATTATTCACCGAAAATGTAACTAAAGGTTGAGCGGTGCAAAATATTCTATCCTTGTAAATTATTTCGTTATTTGAATTTAATAATTCTAAAGTATAAAAATGTCCTTCTATTAAACTAAAAGTGTGTTGTATTAAATGTACATAATTGCCACCACCATAAAATTGGTCAATAGTTGAAACAACAATGTTTGTTTGTTCGTCTTTTGTAACCATTGTTATTGGTATTTCGTCAAATGCTGGCGATAAAACTCGCGGAACGTAATAAAACGTTTGCGCATTTGTAGAAGGTGTTAATACTATCATATTTATATAATTAAATATTCGTGTTTTTGTTCAATTTTTGTGACAAAAAAAAAGCCACTCAATACGAATGGCTTTAAAAATAATTTTTTAAGTTTTAAGAATATATGATACTTGAACCAACACCAACTTTCGCTAAAATTTCCGTTTGTCCATAAGGGGCAACTATATTAACGTGATTGGCGGGGATAATTTCTTGTCCCTTCATCGTAATGGTATATCCCACAAGGTCACCCATTGCAGTACCATTTGAAATTAGTGTGGTTTCAACATCCATACCATTTTCTAAACCCGCTAATAAAAATTTATTGCTATTTGTTTGAATCATAATGGTTGGTCTTCCCCAAGCCAAAAGTTTCATTTGCTTTGTTTGTATTGCAGTTAAACCTTTAGTAGTAAAAGTTAATGTTTGGTCTACAAAAGTAGTTCCGTTTTCTCTTGAACTTGTAATTGTTTGTTCAAAAGAATTTGCACCTTTCAACTCATATTTATAAAATGGAGTTGTTTGGGATGTTAGTGTAATTGTATTTAATTGGTCAGAAGTATCGGGGGTTGCCGTAGCATAGTTTGCCAAAGGTTGAGTTCCTACAACTCCATAATTAAAAATGTAAAGTGCTTTGATTCCCCCAACATTTGATTGGCAATCGTCAGCGTATCCGTGGTTTATTAACTCGCAAGCCATTTCGTTTTGTGTTTTTAAATGTGAATAATGTAAAGCGGAACTTTTACATCCCGCTTTTTATTTTAATCTTATACTCCGTAAAGAACTACATCAGCACCTACTCCGATTTGCACACCAGCGTTGTAACGCATAATTACTCGGTAGTTTAAACTTCCGTCAATTGGTGACATATCAATTGTTTGAACGACATTCTTGTCATTTAAAAGTCCGCAACCAAAAAACAAGTTATCAGTCGTGGTGGCTAACATATTGTCTGCACCTAAACCATTAGCCATAAAAACGGGGATGCCGTCAAACGAAAGTGAACCATTTGTGTACCATTGTGTTCCTTGTGCGTTTGTTCCGTTTGCTCCCAAGCCACTTGCTCCAAAACCACCCAATGCTCTAACGTACAATTTAGCAACTTTTTGTGAAACATATAACTTCAATCCTTCTTTTCCGTAAAGACTTGCGGGAATTGCATCAACTACTTTACCCATTTCAGCAATGATTACTGAAGCGTTTAAATTGTTACCCACTAAACCTGCTACATCAATTACACTTCCATCTGCTAATGCTAAAGTTTTGATACTATCAAATGTACCCGAACCCGAAGCACCACTCCAAATGTTTGTTTCAGTTGCAGATGCAACCTTTGCAGAAACGTGAGCGATTAAGAAATCGTCAAATGATTTAGGCATTTGTCCGTAAGAACTATAACCCATTTCAGCAACTTGCCAAGTTTGCATTAAGTCCATTTTACAAAGTTGGATGTTAACTTGTAATTCTTTTGTTGTTAATACTTTTTCAGTAAGTGTTACAACACCACCACCCGTTTGGAAATCGCAATTGGCATTTGCCACGATGGGTGTACTTGTTGAAAGGTTTTGTAATACTTGTTTGTATGCGACATTTGGCAAAATTGTAATTCCACCATTGTCTAATGTTGGTGCAGATAATAAAGATGCGGATAAATATTTTCCCGCAAATGTACCTGCATACGTTGTTCCCGTAGTAACTGGATTTGGCATTTTTTTAAGTTTTTAAATTGTTTATATTAATTATTTAGTTTTTCAATTATTGTGTCCATCAATGTCTTTGGTCTATTCGTTCCAAATTTAATTTGAGTCACTTCATTGATGTTTTCGGGGTTTAAAGAAATAGGTGTTACATCTGAAAGTTCGGTTGCTTCTAATGCAACTTCTTCAACTTTAGATAACGTTTCTAATTTTGCTTTTAACTCTATGTTTTCGTTTTTTAATTGTTCTATTTCAGCAAAGAAAGTTTCCTTTACTATGCTTTCTATTGTCTTTTTTGCGCTTGGTGTTGCTTCTGCTTCTACTTCAACTTCTGCTTCGGGAGCAACTTTATCTTTTGGTGCAACTTCTTCTTCAGTTGTTGCTTCTTTAACTTCTAAAATAACACCTTCAACTTCTACAATCAACATTCTTCCGTCTTCCAACTCATATTCTCCAATTGGAACGGGAATCTTTTGCTCGTCTTCAGTTACAATAAAAACTTCTTTGTCAGTTTCAAAAGCATCCGCTTCAAAAATTGTGATGCCGTCCATTAACTTCATTGTTTCCAATTTCACTTCCATTCCTAAAAGTGTTTTGATTTGATTAATTACGCTTGTTTTCATATTTCGTGTTTTGATTTTGTTTAATTAAAAGTATTTTTTGTATTTAGCAATAAGGTCTCCTACTCTTTTGATAGTTTTTAAAGCATCACTTTTTGTTTCGCTTTGATTCCAATCTAACCCAAGTTCTTTATATGAAATTGTAATTTTGGATATAAGAGAATTAAATTTATCAAAGTTTTTCATTAATTCATTTTTATAACCTTTTGCTTTATCTTCTAAATTTACAACTTGACCTAAAAGGTCTTCTATTGTTTTAACTTGTGAAATAATTAATGTTTCATCTTTTTTAAGGTCATCAACTAATCCTAAATTAACTTCGTGTTTTGCTAACTCCGTCTTATCTGCTAACTTATTATAAATGGTTTGTAGAGTGTTCATATTTCGTGTTTTGTTTGTTTATTTTAAATATCGTCTCCACCTTTTATTTCTAAAGAATTTAACGCATTAATTACTTTAGTGTATTCGGCTAATTTTGCTTTTACTCTTGTTGAATTTACGGGTGATTGTATACCAATTTCTTTAGATGCCTTGTCTACTTTATCCGCTTCTTTTAGTGCTAAATCTAAATTTATAACCGCTCCTTGCATTGCTCCAATTAATTTTTGAAACGATATCGAAGCACTTTTTCTTTCATTATTTGCTTTATCTATTCGAGCATTAAAATTGTCAATTAATCCTAAATTAACTTCGTGTTTTGCTAATTCCGTTTTGTCGGCTAACTTGTTGTAAATGGTTTGCAAAGTATTCATATATGTATAATTTAATTGTTTATTTTTTGTTGTATTTTCAAATTTAAACCGCTCCTATTCCTTGCGCTTTTAGTGTGCCATCACAACACTTTACATTGTAAGATTTGCCATCTTTACATAGGCAAGCACGCTTCCCGCCTTTGGGACTTGTTCGGCTTTTTTCTGCATCTTTTTTCTTTTTGTCGTTCATTTTATATATTTTTTTAGTGCTTCTGAAACCCCCGCCCACGCTCTATTCTTCACTTCTCTTAAAAAACGTGTTATACCTTCATATAAAACTAAAGTTCGTTAAATCGCATTAAAACCGCCTTAAATCGCATTTCGTTTTTTTGTTGTTTTTATACTTAACGACCTTGTTGTGTATAAGATTTTGCGTAATTTTTACTTGATTTTAACTTGCTATTTTTGGTTTTTGCGTGAACTCCAGTACGTTTTACTTTTGGTTTTTTAAGGTGAACTTTAACGTTAGTTTGCTTCGCCATTTGCTAAATTATTTTATGCCTTTTGAATTTTCTAAAACGTATTGATTTACTTTAAATGAATTAAAAGCCATTTGTGACGCTTCACCTAAATCTTTTGGTGAAACTATGCCTAAATCGTTTATTTGTTTTTCTATTTTAATTATTTCAATTTGCAACTTATCATATTCAGACTCGTATTTTCTTGCTTCCGTACTAACTTTTAAAAGTGCATTGGATAAAACCGCCTTGTTATTTAATATTTTATTAGATAAATCAGTTGCTTTTTTATTTATTTCTTGAATATTACCCAATTCTACTTTGTGACTTGCTAACTTTGCTTCTACCTTTTCAGTAATGTCTGCAATAATTAATTCTTTAGTTGTTTTCATTTTCCTTTATTATTTGTTTCGTGTTTTTGTTTGCTTCGCTATTAAAAATTATTTAATGTAATCTTTAACAATATCCGTTTCATTTTTTAAAGATTTAAATGCTGGAACGTTTGCGGGACTTAATCCAAGTTCTTTTGCTTGTGCTTCAAAGTCTGCAAGTGTCTCTAATGAACTTTTTAAAATTAATTTTAATTGACTTACGGCATCTTGTTTTTGCTTGTTTAATTCAATTAGTTTAGGGTTTATAACATCAAGTTTTTTTTCATAAACAAAAATGTCTTTTAGTCTATTTTCTAAACTTTTTAAATCTGCTAACTCTACTTTTTGATTTGCTAATTCGCTTTTTGTAATTAGTTCTTTGATTTTTTCAATTGTTACTTGTTCTTCCATTTCTATATTTTTAAAACTCATTTCGTATTTGTCTGCAAAATAACCTTCAATTGAAAATCCTTTTACTTCACCAAGTTTTACTTTGCTCCAAATGTCATCGTTATTTACTTTCATCGAAATCATCCAAGTTCCTTTAGGAAAATTAAATCCATAGTTCATAGACTTGTCGTGGTCACCTTCGACAATCCAACTTTCTACAATTGACATTCCTTCCAACTTTTGCTTGTGTTCTAAAGTTGCGTTGTTCTGATTGCTATTCATTAAAAACAATTCACTTGCTTTTCTAATAGTTGCTTCCGAAAAATAAATATAATATTCTTCACCCTTTTCATTCTTGCGGTAAATTTGTTTATTAGGTATCAAACCCGCTCCCATAAGTATTCGCTTTTCAGCATCAACTTCTTTTAACTCTATTTCGTGTTTAGATAGATAAATAAAGTCACTTTCAATGGCGGGACTTTCAACAACGCTTACTGCGGAAATTCCGCTTTCTTCGTCTTTTTCGTCAATAATAAGTTCTACTATTCTCATATTTATTTAATTAAATTATTGTTTGTTTGTTGCATTTTCTACCCGCCTAAAGTTGCGTTGGCTAATCTATTTCTATCAAGTGCTTGTTGTGATGTGACTTGACCCGAAACAACATACGCTTGTATTGGTTGTTGCCCTAAACTGGCAAGTTGATTAACACCGCTTTGACCGACAACATTAAATTGTGGTGCGGACATTGTTGGCGCAGTTGCACCACCGCCACCGCCACCGCCACTTGTATCTGCTGAAGCACCACCTTCAAATTGTGTTTTAGCAATTTTTGCTATTTGAACCGCTCCTAATGCCCCCGCAATTCCCGCTTCAACAAACTGCATTCCCGTTGCCAATTTAATTGGGTTACCACCCGCAGTTAATGCCCCCGTAACGGCTAAATAAGTATTTGTTACCGCTGAAGCCAAGTTAAATGCTTTTTGTGCTTTAAATGCTCTACGTTGGTCTTTTTCGGTTTTACCCGCACCCATTTGTATGGCATCATTAATTACGGATAAAGCCGACATTGCCATTTGAATGCCTTTTTTGTTCATCTCTCTTTTTCTTGCAAGTTCTGCGTTTTCTAAATCTTGTTTGTCTTTATCAAATTTAATATCAAGTGCCATTAAAATGTCTTTATTGTCCTTGTATAAAAGTTGTTGTTTTTCGTATTCAGTTGTTAATTTAGCAAGTTTTAAATCGCTCTCACTTAAAGTTAATTCTTCTAAAACCGCTTTTTCAGTTGCTAAACGTTCTTTTTCTTTTGCATCTTTTTCTACTTTTGCAAGTCTATCTATTTCAGCATATTTTTGTGTTATAGCACTAAATTCTTTTCCTTGTTCTTCTTGTAAATCTTTTGTAGATTTTCCCGCTTTGTCTGCTAATAAATAAAGTGCATCGTATTTATTTGCTAATTCTTGTTCTTCTTTTTCTTTATCACTCGTTAATTTAGATTGCCTATTTGATTCTATTGCATCGTAATATGCCAATAAATTGTCGTTAATCTCTTTAATTCTATCGGCTTTTTGTTGTTCTAAATCAACTTCTTCTTTGTTGTTATCTTTTTTTGTATGTACTTTTTCCTTATGTTTTTTTTCGTGTCTCTTGGACTCACCATTGTCTTTTTTCTTGTTCCTTTCGGCTTCTTCATAATCAAAATCTAATTGCGCATCTTTTAGTTTATTGGTTGACTCCTTCCAAGCCTTCTCTGCCGACTCAAATTGTTTAGTAGACCCCGACTTTGAATATTTTATGTAAGTTTTAAACGCTTCGTCATTTTCTTTTTTGTATAAATCAATACGTTGCTTTGACCCTTCAGTTTTTATTTTTAGTATTTCTTTTTCGCTTTTACCTTGATTTATTGCGTTTATTTCATCACGTTTTATTTGTTGTGTAATTACTTTGTCCGTTTCGTCATACAAAAGTCTTTGTCGGTCTAATGCAAGATTTGTTCGTTCAAGTGCATCGTCTAAATTCTTTTGTGCAACTTCTGCATCTTCAGTTCCACTCGAAAACATACCCATCGCATCCAATGCCGTACCAAGTAAAACAATTATTGCTCCAATTCCCGTTGTTATTAATGCAATTCTAAATGCTTTTGTTGCTAATGTTGCACCTTTAATTGCCGTGCCAGTTCCTACGACTGCAACCCCTTGCGCTATTGTAGCGGTTGTGTCTGCAATTTTTGCAGTTGTGGCTTGTGCAGTTGCTCTAAAACTTCCCGTTTGAACAAAATTATAAATACCTTGAAAAATAGAAGTTGATTTTATTACTGCACCAAGTGTTTTAAAACTTGCAACACTTTCTCCAATGCTTGAAATGCCACTTGTAAGTTCCATTGCAAGACCAATTTTTTCCATCGCCTTACTTGCAGTCTCGCTTTCTACTCCTACGATTTGCAAAGAATTTCCAACTAACCCAATACTTTCTTGAACACCGCCTAAAGCACCATTTACTGAAGTTAAACTTTTTGTAGGGTCAAATGCTTTGATTAATTTATTACCTTCTGCAATCTCAAATTTTAATTCAGAAGCACGTTCAGCCGCTTTTGCAGTCTCATATGCAGTTGCACCAAATTCTTGTGTTAAACTTTGAACTTCGGCTTTTGCTTCTTTGAGTTGTTGTTTTAGTGTTCCTAAATTAGAATTTACTTCTAACTCTATTACTTTTTTTTCAGACATTATTCTTTAATTTTTTTGCTATAAATCTTTTTCTTAACTCTTGTTTCCATTGTTCTTTTATGCTTGTAGTAAACTTATATTTACCTTTTGCGATGTCTATGTTTTCGCTTACTCCGTAAAAGTTGCTTAATAAAAGCATTTCAATTATTTGATTTATCATTGTTGGTTTATTATAATATAACTTGTGTCCGTGCTTCCGTCTTGGTAAGTGCTTATTAATGAAATTTCAATTATTCTTGCTACGTTTGGCGGAACTCCGATTATTAAAAATTCTTCAGTTGTAAATTTAACGTTTGACAAAGTAACGTTGCTTGCATTTGCACTTTTTAATACTGAAACTTCCGTAACTCCATTTCCAAATATAATTGGCATCATTTGATTACCCCCCGTTGAAACGGGTGTAAAAGTATTCACAAATGGTTTAACTTCTGCAAAATCACTAATCAAAGAAAAATTCACATCTCCCATTGTCAAATCACTTTGCATTTCGTTAATCATATAACGCTTGTCCCTAATGACTAACCTATCGTTTAATTTTAAAGTTGTCAATAAAGAAATTGGTAAAATCGCTTTTACTTTTACTAACCTATTTTTTTTGTTGTATAGGTTATTTAAATAACTTCCGTAATAAAGTTCGTAAAGGGTGTTCGTGTTTACAACATTATAAAAAGTTGAGATTTCAGCACCAAAATTTAATGTTAATGGAATAAGTCCTTGCGTAGTTAAAATATTACTATCTTGTCCAAATGGAACGTAACCCGTTATATTTGCTTGTCCATTCCAAAATATTTGTCCACTTGTTAAGTTTGTTTTTTGGTTCATATACAATAAACAAGGTTTTGGAATGTAGGATGTAAATTCTTTATTTAATGCGTAACCTACTTGTAAATTGTTTTGAAAATTATTGTGTAGTAAGTTTTCAAATGGACTTTCAATTTTATATTCTCCCCCGTCATAATTCCATCCTTTTTTTAGATTTCCATATCCGTGTGCATCTGCATTAAATGGACTTTCTAAAAATGCTTTATTCATAAAACATTCGCTATCTTGGTACTTAAACTCAATAGACTTGTAAAGTTTCATTCTTTCAATTTCAATGCTTTTAACATCAACATATGTTGTTATGTCTTTAATAACTCCCCTTCCATACCAATATGGTATCGGGTCAAAAGTAAATACGTTTTTTTCGGTTGAGTATGCAGTCATATTAAACTCTTTGCATATACCCGAAACAAAATCCGCAATTTTCATATCGGGCGCTAACCCCGCTAAATCAGTCCTTCCCGCACAATTTGTAACTGATGTTGCTTGTGCAATACAAAGTGGAATATAGTTTGGGAGAGAATAAGCAATGTAATCAAAAGTAATATTAAAAACAATTGGTGATGTTGTTCTAATAATAAAACTTATTATTCCATTTCCTATTCCATTTATAGGTATTGGAAAAGTTACCAGTCCGTCATAAATAGAATATGCTACTGCAAAAACTCCATTAACATAAAGGTCTAAATATCCAACGGCTCCTATTGGAGTTGTAGAAGTTACACTAATTGCAAGGTCGTGAAATACTCCACCATTTGCAGATGATTGAAAAATTCCATTTTGAAACGTGTTATTTGTTGTGTTAAAAATTACTTGGTCTGCGGGGTCTACTGAAGTTGATGCCCAAGTAACATTTGTTGGCGAATTCACTTCAAATATTTGGCTTTTATTTTTATACCACAAAAATGCTTTTCTAAACATATCCGAAGTTAAAAATATGCCATTAAATGTTATTCCGTATTTTGTTTGGATTAAATCAAATATACTTGCAACTCTAACCGCTGGAAATAAATCAGTTAAAAAAATTCTTCCGTTAAAGTGTCCTAAATTATTACTATTGTCATTTGGGTAAGTATACCAACTCGGTAAATTTGCAGTCGGCATTGGAACACTTGCGCCAAATTGCCAAACTTTTTTTGAAGTTATTAAAGGATAACGCACGTTATAATCATTTACTGAACTATCTATTGTGACTCGGTTGTAAACTTCCGTGTTTGTAAAATAGTGGTTTAGTGTTGTGTAATCTAATTGGTTTAATTTGTCTTCATTAAAATAGTCTTTTAAAGAAACTCCCGCACCATAAAAAGTTACTGAATAACTATCGGGTTTTCCGTTTTTTAGGTTTGTCTTTTCAAGTTGAATTTTACCCCTTCTAAAAAATGTTGTGTCAATTTCAATATATGCGTTGTATCGGTTTTGATACAAAATTGTGGCATCAACATCGTTTTGGTAAAAGTGCTGAAATATTGCGTTGTTTATAGGTGAACAAGGAATTGTAAAACCTTGCGAAAAATCAGTATAGATTTTGCTTATGTCACTAATATTTTGAATAGTCGAACTTACACTAATTTTTTCATCGTTGAATAATTCTAAACGTGAATAATTTAATTCGGTTTGTGCTAAAGCCGTTTCAATAAAAATTGCTACTTCTCTTTTCATTATATAACTGAATTAATAACATCGTATGCAAAATCAAATTCCAAAGAATAATTTATTTGCTTCGTGTTTATCTTCTTGAATAACTCCGTGCTTTTCGTGTTTATTTTTGCGGGTTTACTATCTATTAATATTTTTTCACTTAACATAATTTGTTTTAAAACTTCGTTCCAACTTTCATTAACCCAACCCGTATTCACTTTTATTTTTTTACTTCCATTTGTATTAAATGTTTTCCTTTGTCCTTCGGATATATCAAAAGCAAAACTATCAGTTTGCATTAAATTGTATTCCGTGTTTTCAACATTGAAGTTGTCGTTACTTGCTTTAAAAAAGAACTCCCTTTGCCACGCTCCATATCTATTCACAAAGTCAATAATTACGGGTGTATATCTACATTCGTTAAGTGCTTTAAAAATAAATGTTCTTAAAACATTGTTTTGTGCATCAACAATCTCAACTTTATTTCCCAGTTGTTGAAGTGTTGTATCAACTCGCCTAACATCTCTTGTTGTTGATGCAACTGCAATTGTATTAACGATTGTATTTGTTGTTAAATTTCTATATTGCACACCCGCATTAGTAATTCGTATTTTTCCCGCATCACTTGTTGGATTGTAATAATAAGTGTCTGCATCAAGTCCAATATTTCCTAAATCAAAATTTGCGCCTTGTTCATAATAACTATATCCGTCAAATGCTACATATACAAGCGGACTTCCGACTTGTGTGTATGTCGCTCCGTTCAACCTATATTTTTTTATTTGAACATTAAGCTTTTCTATAGCGGGTGTTGTTGTTGCAGTTCCACTTGCTGAACAAGAAGTAAATTTTATAAATTCTCTTATGTATGGACTTATGTCATATAGCGTTGTTATGTTTGTTGGAGAAGGTATTAATTTACTTAAAGTGTATGTAGGTAAATTTGGAACAACTGAACCATTATACAAAAACAATTCTAATTTTGAACCACTTTGTGGTGTTGGGGTTGTTTCTGCTATTTTAACAATAAATGGTGAACGTGCGAATATTGGCATTTGTTATTTTTTTTCGTTTGCAAATTGTGTGTACATAAATAAGTTTACTGCATCTAACCCAAACTTTTCTATTAGTTCATCGGGCAATCTTTTAAATGCTTTTTCAAATGGTGTTGTAAAAAACAAACTTGGTTTAATTCCCGAAAAATAAATACTTCGTGCCATTAAAAACTTTAATGTTTTTCTACTCATAAATTTTCCGTCTTTGTCTCTTGGTGATAATCCTTTTCTAATTATCCACTTGTCAAGACTTTTTGTTAATCCGCCTTTTTGCCCCGAACCACTTCCAAACTTATAAGGTGAATTCGGTGCTTTTTGAACTCCGTAATTTTTTGATTCTTTTGGTAAAGCATTTGGGTCTTTACCTTTAACTCCTTTGTCTTGAAACTTTCCATAATCATTCATTTCAAAGTCCATATAAAAACTATTAGGCATTGCCCTAACGTTTCCATTTAAACTTTCAAAAAGTCCTTTAGACACAATTTTATTGTCACGACTTAAATTATTTTTTGCTTCAGCAATAACAAAATCACGAAACTTTTCAAGTGTTTTTTGTACTTCGGATTGTTCCATATTAACAAATTGTCATTTCATTGGGTGTTACTATGTCAAGTGTCATTGTCCATCCCGCCATATAATTCTCGAACCTTTCAGTAAATGGTTCTAAAGTTGCCGTGCCTTCTACTTGGAATAAATCATACATTAAAGTCCCACGTTTTAAAATATCGTATACTCTATTTAATACTGCGTGTTGTGTGTTTAGCACATCAATTTCATTATCGTTACCTAAAAACACATCGGTTGTTGCAGACTTTGAAATATCTACAATATCCATTGCGATAAGGCTTACATTCCAAGTTATGGTTTGTTCATCAATTGTGCTACTATTAACAATTATATGAATCAATGGAAATATCGTTTGCTTTGCCAAATCAACTTTAAAAATGTCTCCTTGTGTTATTGTGTTTACAATTAAATCTGCATCAAAGTGTGTTTTAAGTCTATCTAATAAATTGTAATAATTGCTCATCTTCTATATTTTTTTAATTGGCGATTTTCAATGTCTTGCTTTTGCTTTTCAAAGGTAAGATAAGTGAGACATTCAGTAAGTTTGAAGTTTGTGATGTCATTAAATTTTGTGAAATCTCCGTTTGCAAGTCGGTAAAGGCTTGTATACCATCCCCAAGATTTTCCAAATTGAGTCGCTTCATTATATTCTCCGCCATCTTCGGATTCATCATTACTTCCGTCTCCAAATAAGAAAGTGAACTTTGTAATAATTCGCTTCCTAAATTCCAAAAAAAAACACTTGAACTAATCGCTATGTCCAAAGGCGCAAACTTCATTAAGTCTTGCATTTCGGGCATAGTTGTATAATCAATTATTTCATACTTATCTTTAAACTTCATTTTAACTGGGCGATACATCACCGCTAATGCTTTGTGATATGTTTCCCACTTTTGTAGATTGTTTTCAAGGTCTACATATTCACCGAATGTTATGTCTTCAAGTTTTGTAATGAATCCAAACTCTTGACTTCCGATTTTAAACGTTGGTTGAAACTTTGGCTTCTGCTCAAATAGACTTTTAAAATGTAAAATCAATTCGTTCAAATCCGTTAACTTCATTTTTACGATGTCCTTGAAATCAATACCGCAAAAAATCTGAACCATTTTTTGTGCAATAAATTCATTGTCATTACTTCCTTCTTGTGTCTTTAGGAACTTTTGGTATTGACTTAATGTGATTTCTTCTAAAGTAGTCGGTACGTTTAATTCTAACTTCATATCTATATAATTAATTATTGGTGTTTTTGTTGTGTTCGTTTTTTTGTATGTAATCGTATGCTTGTTTTAGCATATTAATATCTCGGATGTCTCGTAAATAAATACGAACCTTTACACCTTTTTTTTGGAAGATGTATATCTGAACCGCTTGCATCATTATTTCTAAATCGTTCATCTAATAAAGTATTGTCCCCGTGTTGGGTTGTCAAGTTGATATGCTACTGCGTAACGCAAAGCATCTATTGCGTGGTTGTGTTTGTCTATTGGTGTTTTGCTTTTCTTTTCAAGCCACGAATAGTTGTTTAGTTCTTTTATTAAGTCAACGCTATCTTCACTCACTATTAAGTCGTAGTCTTGTAGCAAAGTTATTCCGTAGATTACCGAGTCCGCTCCTTTGATTGTAGCCACAACGTTATTACCTAAAGCATTCAATTCGCTTATTAATCGTGGTTCGGAATTATCACCCACTATTAAATTCTTTTCGGCATACTCACTATTCAATCTTGCAATTTGGCTTGTGGTCAATGCTTGTTTATAATAGAGTAATTGAACGTAAATGATTTTGTTTGTCTTGTCAATGTTTGTTTTAACCAACGTGGTGGGGTCGTTACTAAACCCATAGTCTTGACCGAATACGCTTACTCCAACTTCTTTAAAGTCCCCAAGTTTCCAATTGGTAAAGATTACACCTTCCGCTTTATCCAACCATCCGCCCATAATTGCGTGCTTATACTTTTCGGGTCTTCTTACCCTTATGTTTTCCACTTGGTTTAAGAAGGACTCGGATAGGTTTTCAATATTATCCAAGTACGTTGTGTGTATGTAGGTAGTATCGTTTTTTATTAGTGATGAACCTTGTTCTATTCCTTTACTCTCAAAGAACTTGTCATATATGAAATGTTCTTTTGTGGT